>Ga0302326_10000483_pt1 | contig 111844 bp, 103 predicted proteins | sample Palsa_T0_3_FD_202264 | JGI IMG/M metagenome (GOLD analysis project Ga0302326, IMG submission 202264) | Peat permafrost microbial communities from Stordalen Mire near Abisko, Sweden - Palsa_T0_3 | ecosystem: Environmental > Terrestrial > Soil > Palsa > Peat permafrost | place: Sweden: Abisko... | reverse complement strand
CCTGCCTTGCTCAACCTACCCCTAGCGCACGCACGGGATCACGCGCCGGACTCCCTCGGCTCTCTCCCTCAGCTGATCCGCCCAGGGGAATGCCAAGCAAATCCCTGAGCGGCAACTCCCGGAGTAGTCACTCGGCGTTGATGGCTCAGGGGTTGGCTTTGCAGGATGCTGGGTACACACAGCAGTTTCGCTATGCATTCGCCTTTGCCCTCTACTCCCTCGCCGCCCCTTGGACCCGAAGGATTTCCCTGGGGACGCTTTCACCCCAGGGCACCCCCCCGAAGCCGACCACCCTTGCCAAGCTCGGGGTGTAGTTAGTGAACATGTACCGCACACGCGCGGCTCCCGGCGTTGCCGGAATGCCTAGCTCACTCCCCAGTACTGACGCTTGGCCGACCCAGGCCAGGGCCGTAGCGCGGATTTTCGCTTAACGTTCGCTATGGAATGCCCAACGCGCTCAATCCCCGGCTGCTGGGGCCACGATCTCCCCACGGATAACCATTGGGACACCCTGAGCCTGTCGGCTCGTAGAAACGAAGCCTAGCACGGTTCATGTCTTGCCCGCGCTTGGCACCTCGAATCGTCAGTACCTTGCAGTTGATCTAATCCAGTAGCGCCGCTGGGTCTCTTGGCGCTTCAGGGGCTTTCGATGATGAAATGGCTCAAGCACAACTGGTCTTTCCTAACCCTCGGCGTCATCGTTGTCATCGCTTTAGTTTTCTTCCTCGCCTTCTGGACAGATAGCAATCGCCTCGCATCTCTCGGATCGCTCTTTGGTTTTATCATTGCGGCTTTGCTCGTGGCGATCACGATTGTGTATGTACGTACAAATCAGAAGTCTTTGGAGTTGCTTCAGGAGCAATGGGAGTTCCAAAATGAAGTGCGGGTGAAGTTCGGTCTGAGAGAGTGGCGTGAAGCACTTCAGGTATGGATCGTCAACTACGGATCACGGGACGTGGTTGTGACCAAAATACTGCTCGAAAGACCTGAGAACAAGCCACTCACATTTCACAAGAATATAGTCGTGCGTGCTGGTGAAAAGAAGCGGTACGATTTGCCTTACCACGGATCGGGAAACCTTGAAATGCAGCAGCACGTTCAAGTGAGGCTGTTCTGCGAATCTGCAAAGCAGAACTTCGAGGAGGCGCAAGCCTACACTCTTTTCCTGACGGATAGATCGGCAATCTACAAAGTGAGGAAGGGGCTGCACGGCCTGTATGGTATCCACTGTCCCAAGTGCAAAAGATTTGAAGGAATGATGATGATAACGGACGGGCTAACAACATTTTCCGAAGCTGAAGAACGACAGAAGGAGATGGAAGCTGAGGTGTCCGCTTCGTGCCCTGAACATTCATCCCGTTGGATGCTCACCATGGAGCACGTCGAGAGAGAGGCAACCGTTGAAGATGTTGATGCCTGAGAAACCCGAGTCGCTATCCGTCGCATGACCAAAGAAGATTTTGTGGTTCACTATCCCTTGCTGTACCACATGGCAGAGGCTGACACTTGGCAGTCGATCCGCACTCTGGGTCTCTTGAGCACTTCAGCCCTGCTCGATCTGTGTGGAAGCGTTGGTGAGGAGCGCCGCAGGATTGAGAGTCAGCATCGCTCACAATCAACGCCGCTCGCATGTGGAAAATACGGAACGATTCTGATTCGTGACCAGAAGCCAATGAGTGATGTCGCTCTGCGAAAATGCCTGACCAGCGGTATGACGCCAGCGGAGTGGTATGAGACCTTGAATCGCAAGGTTTTCTTTTGGGTCACTGAGAAGCGACTGAACAACATGCTTGGGGCGTATCGTGGGCACGAGCACATGGTCCTCGTGCTAGACAGCAGCAAACTGCTGAGTCGTATGTCTCCGTCAGTGACTCTTTCTCCCATCAACTCGGGCAGCGCCAGACGCAAAGCCGCACCACGTGGCAGCGAGACGTTTTGCAGCCTACAAGACTACCCCTTCGATGTGTGGCGGAAGAAGAGACGCGGCGTGAGCAACGCGATAGCAGAACTTGCCGTCGATTGGAGTGTCCCGGACATCGAAGGTTTGGTGATTCGGATCGAACGTAGAGATCAGTAACTCGGGACTCAGGCACGCACGGAACATCTACCTGCGGCAAATGCGACCCCTACGAGAACGAGGAGCACAACCATCCAGACGTTGCAGGACGATTGACACACGCTGAGATTCTCCTCGCACTTAACCAACGCTTCGGTTGTCTTGGATTCAGAACGCTGCAACCACACGCCATAAGCAGTTAGCGCGATTCCAGCGAGAGTGATAATCAGAGCCATGGCTCCCTCCATCGAAAACACTCTTCAGATTGTACCTTGGACTTTGTAGAGGAAACTCACGGAATCTGCTTCCTGCTGGGACGGGGAGGAGTCGTCCTCTTGAGGTCTTCAGCCATCTTTGGGAGCACGTACACCGCATGCAACAGGTTCTCGACTATATCCATGACCGCATTAACTTCATCATCCTTTGGCGCGTGCCCTCGGTGTGCGGCGGCATTACCAACATCAAGTGCCACGGCTAGAACTTCTAGGTTGCGCGAACTGATGACACCGAGACCTTCGAGTTTCTTCAACTTCTCAGTGAACGTACCAATATCTCCTACCTTGTCCACCATGAGCATGTCGATCAGCGTTCTTGCTCCCATCATCGGAAGGCGACGATTGTTGGCATCGAGAGATTTATAGACTTCGGCCATCACATCTCTCATGTCAGTGGGGCATTGATGACGCCAAGAAGGTGGGTGCCTCGAAACCGCCGGAGGGAAATACTGAACTTCATTCCATTGTTCAATGTCACAAATCAGAGTGCGACGAAGAACTGCGGTCCCACAACCACAGCACTGAAAAGTTTCCTGCGTTGTCACTGAGTCAATCATACCGAGGTCTTCTATCTCATCGGTTTCCTTAAGCGTAGTCTTGCATAGTCGCTGGTGACGTGTACCACGGCGACAAGCATTGCAGTACATGTGCGCGATAATGGGTTCGGCTGAATCGTCTGGCATGCCGTGTATTCTATCCTGCTAACTCTACGGAGGGTGGCATGGGTCAAAGAGGCGTTTCGGTTCCGGTATTGCCGTTACGTAGCCTTAGCCCCGGAATCAACACGTCATGTGTTCGCAGGCACACTCTGTGTTCGGGATTGTAGATTCTTGTCTCCGCCGAATAGCCGGAGGATTCCAAACTGAAGGCCATGCTTAGAAGATGCGCTAGCCCACAGACAAAAAGCCCGCGCTCGACCTTTCGTTCTTGGATAGCAATGAGCCAAGCAGTTTCTCGCTTCCGCTGTGATTCAACGTTCAGTTCGAACCACAAATCCGGCACTTCGTTACGCGGCATTTGGCTCAACTCATGCATTCTCGCAATGCCGATGCCTAACACTTTTCGCTTTTCAATGGGCAGATCAACATTAAGGTAGTGTTCCTTCCCCAGCTTTTCCTCCGCAATCTCTTCTGCGACAGTCGGTCCCAGTTCCGTACCTTCTTCGAACACGCAATCGACATTCTCCTCTGTAATGATGCTGGTGACTAACGACCTATATAGCGGATCAATGATCGAGTGGGGATGTTTCTTTGAGCCTTGGAGCATGTGATTCGTTCCCAGCATTATCATGTGACTTCTCATTTTGCATTTCCCCTTCCGCGCATCACGCCCTTCCCTCGGATTCGCTCTCCCGCAATACGATGTCGAAGAACTCGTCAGGATCGAAGTGCATTCTCTCGTCTTCCTTCTTCAAGGAGCAGAGCGCAGTGGCTCTGAAGACGACATCGTTCGTGAGCAGGCAGCCTTCTTCGATTCCTTCCATCGTCCACCCGCGCAACCTCTCGTCCTTCATCTTGAGGAGTTTGCCGAGGCATTGCAGTCGCTCGATGATGACGAACGATTTCTCCACGGCATTTCTCTTTCCTTTGTAACGGTCGGTCACGAGGAACATGGCTGTGTGGAAGTCTGGATTCTTTCCTTCCTCGTGCAGACGAGACATCGTTGTCACTACGGAGAGGATTTCCTCAGGTTTCACTTTGGTGGAGTACAGATCGTCCCACGTCTTTGTCGTCATGGGCTGGGATTATAGATCGCACCTGCCTGTGCATTTGAGGTGATTGCTGTGGAGATTGTGGGATCGACGATCTACCTCGATTTGCTGAAGGGCCTCCTAGAACTTGCATCTTGCACCGTGTGGACCCGTGGTCAGCTATCCTTAGAGCGTGGATGCCCTGAGGATTTCGCCGCGATACACCTCTCTCGATTGGCAATGCTTGGATTCGAGTAACCCGAAAGACTGGTCAAAGGCAGTCAAGATTGTCCGCGACAGGCTAGAAGGTCGGTTCCTGCGCTTTGCGAGCGACTGTCTGAAGAAACTGGATTCCGGGTTTGTTGTTCTAGCAATTGACTGCCTCCTCGCAGAAACGCTCCAGCAATTTAGGGAAGGCATTACAGATGGAACCGGACAATCCACGAAAATGATCACTCGATTCCTTGAGGGATCGCAGTTTCAGCCTGACTTCAATGCTGACGCCCGAAAAGCGTTCTATGTGGACATTCGTTGCGGTCTGCTCCACCAAGCCGAGGCAAAGAAGATGTGGCTTATTCGGAGAAAGCAACCCTCGTTGCTTCAAGAGACCGCAGGCGGTGAAGGCTACATCATTGATGTCGGGAGGTTCCACGCAGCATTGCAAAACAGTTTCGACGAGTATCTGAAGGCCGTCGTCGAATCAAGCAATGCACTGCTACGATCAAACCTCTGGAAGAAGATGGACCACATCTGTAGCGTGCGTACAGCACGGGGTGCCTTGTATGAAGCAGAGGGTAACTCGGTTTCTTCGCTAGGACGAGAGTACAAGAACGCTGGAACTTGAAGTGACTCAGAAAACCACTTCAGAAATCTTCTTCGAGCAGTTTTGCACACAGCACGGTGTGCAATGGGAGCAGATCGCCACTCAGGCAGTAGACGGCATTAAGACTCCAGACTACGCAATCTTCCCGAAGGGCACGAAGGTGATCACGGAGATTAAGGAGATTCAGGAGAACGCGACGGAGCGACAGCAGAGAGAGAAACTTGCCGAAGTTGGATGGAGCGTGTTCGGTGACCAAAACGCCAAACTCGGAGACCGTGCGAGGGACATCATTGCGACTGCTGCGAAGCAACTGAGGCGGGCGGCGAAGGGAAAATCCCCGGCTCTGATCGTGATCTATAACCCTTCCTTTCTACTGAGTCATCACACAGAGCCTCATGCAATCAAGGCAGCGATGTATGGCTGCGACCAAATAATCCTCGGTCTCGCACCAATCCAGATGCGAAGGAAGCCACGGCTTGTTGACCGTAAATCAGGGCCAGGAAGAAAGATGGGCACTCAGTTCAACACCACGATCAGTGCGGTCGCCGTCATCGACGGTCAAGGGCTAACTATCTATCACAACGTGTTCGCAGCAATTCCGTTGAGAGTCGAAGTATTCAGCGGGATCGCGGATCAGCAATTCACGCTCGGAGAGAAGCAACCGGGTGAGTTCGATTCGTGGCAGGACATCACGTCACCTGTCTGAGAGATTCTTGGTTCCTCAACTGCTTCCTTTTCCCTTTTGAATGTCCGCAATAGCGTCAAAGAATCCCGCGTAATGATCCTTCGTAAACCCTCCCCTCTGAATCATCCATTCAGTCATGCTTTCTTGTGCGGACTTCCAGTTGTACCTACCTAGTTCTTCAACACCTGTTTGGTCGGGCCAATGGGACTCTTTGGTGATGCGCAGCAATTCCTTTCGGTCAAAAAGAGTCATTCTAGGTGACGGTATTCGATACATGCCCATGATCTGACGAAGAGGCCAGCGCATTGGAGAGTCCGGGCGTCTGACGCGGTTCTCAAATTCGTGAGACAGTTCGTATGCAAGCAGGTCAGCAGCTTGGAGTGAAGGCAACACGTCTGGCATCGATGTAGAATAGGAATCCATCCACTTTCCGTAGTCGGTATACTGCTTGATCGCGGACCACAACTGTCCAGCCCTCCCACCATCATTCGTTCCGTATTCAGAATTGAATGCGTAGACCATCGCAACCTTTTCATCTGTCTCAAACGCGGCTGCCACTGCGGCTCCGCGAGTGCAGTTCTGAAAGGCGATGTAGTAGGGACTGAGAAAACTCGATTGCTGTTGTGTTGTAAGAGTCTCGAATGATGAGACGGAAACGATAGCTCCTAAAGGAGTGGCTCCTGTATCAACAATCAATTTCACGGCGCTTCCAATGAAGAGTCTCCTCAGTTTTTCATCGCCCTCCCAAGATTTGAACTATCCTCTGAAGTGCGCCAAGTGTTTCATGCTGAAAGGCTCTCTGAGCCCAGCATTTCGCAGCAGATCATTCCACCCTTCCTCGAATATCTGCCATGCAGCCGCAGGAGCGACGAAGCCAGCCATTCCTACGTATTCGCGTGCAGGATCGTCTGGGTGGCCCGTTTCATCGAAGTAGGCAATTAGTGATTTCACCATGGCAGCAAAGCGCAGGACTTCGTTAGAGGATGATCAGGCAGTGTAACGCTGGATTGCCGACAATACCTTGTCAATCTCACCATTTGGATCAGCCCACCAGTCTGAAGACCAAATGTGATGGATTTTCCATCCACGAGATCGCAAGATTTGCTCACGCCAAATGTCTCGGGCTCGCGCAGAAAAGCTGGAATGAAACGCCTTGCCGTCACACTCAATGCCCATCACGTAACCTAAAGCTGGGTCGTTGTGCTTGACAGCTAGGTCGATTCTGAACCCTGCAACACCCACTTGTGTGTCAAGTATGACACCTCGATTTTTCAACGCATCAAACACAGCGATCTCAAAGTCTGAGTCGAAGTCCGCCGTTGTCTGCACACCCGCACCGTCTTTGCTAAACGCAAGCTCTCGCGCTCGTTCAAGAATGTCCCGCGCCCGAGTGTAGTCCTTCTCCGAAATGGCTTTTGAATAGAGAAGGTAGCCTTGCAGATATTCTCTGCCTGTCACACGTTGCCCCTCGAAATCTTGTCTCGATGTAAAGGCATCAGAAATTTCAAACGCTGGCATCGAAGTTATGACGCAAATCTTTTTCTTTGCTCGGGTTATGGCAACATTGAGACGTTTTTCACCTCCTTCGCGATTGATGGGGCCAAAGAAGCGTTTGAAGACTCCGCTCTCATCTCTACCGAAGGTAGTTGAAAAGATAATCACATCTCGTTCGTCTCCTTGAACTGATTCGAGGTTCTTTACGAAGAAGCCAACTTGCTGCTGTTCTTCCTCTCTGGCTGACTCGTACTCGTATCGCACTCTAAATTCTGAATCACGCAGGGCCTCTTCTTGTATGAGATTTTGGATTAGGTCCTGTTGCTGAGAATTGAAAGTAACGACGCCAACAGTTGGACAAGGCTCTTGCTTCCAGACTTCCCTTAACATTCCGATTACCGCTCTGGCTTCATCACGATTTGTCTTGTTCGCGTAGACTCCAGCGACATCTCTGTATTCGATTGCCGTGTCTGTTCCGGTCAATGCTTGGGCAGGTGGGAATTGAAGACGCCCTCCGTAAAAGGCATAATTTGAGAACTCAATCAGCGCTGGATGTTCGGAGCGATAGTGCATGTCAAGATACGAACTTCGTAGAAAAGGCTCGGAAGCCGTCAGAAGGTCTTTAGAGTTGAGCACTTGTTTCTGAAGTGCCCTGTCCGTGATCTGTTCATCTGAGAGTTCTTCGTTTTCTTCGACACTCGGTTCTGAGTCGAAAGACGAATCACCGAAGTTCAAGAAAAACGAAGTCGGGGGTAGCTGTTTTTCGTCGCCCGATACTACAAGGCGCTTCCCACGATAGATGACGGGGACTGCCTGTTCGACCGGACATTGTGACGCTTCGTCGAAAATTACAACGTCAAACAGGTGCGGTTCAAGAGATAGGATTTGGCATGCCGTATTGGGATTGGTGAGCCAACACGGTCGAAGTGAGAACAAACCGTTGTCCACTCCAATGGCAATTACTTCTCGGAGGCGCTTACTATTTGGTCCACGAGTGACGAGTTGAGATTTTAGAAGGGTGAAAGGCGAAGGTCGCAGTTCCTTGATCCGCTGTTGCTCCTGAGACCAAAGATCCAGTATGGTGCCAGCTTCCAAATCGCGTTTCTTTCCCAGGGCGAATTCCAGAACTCCCCTTCGATTCTCATAAGCCGTTGGACTCATCGTTTTGAGCACGGGACTCGCTTCTTGGCATTTCTCTCCCCAAGCTGTGAAAACTGAGATCAGGATCAGCGGTTCCCACGATGTGATCGGTAGGTCCGCCAGGATCAAGCAATCCAAGAGCGTCGATTCGGCCTGATCAAGGTTCTTCCTTTCGGCATCAAATGCCACCAGGTGTGGAATCGCGGGTAGAAATCGAATCAGATCGGTCAGTGGTGACTCTAGCGATTTACCGCAGCACGCCGCCTGAACAAGTTCTGCAAGATAAGTGGGTTTTAGCCATCTTCCGAGGGCTGCAAGCCTTGCTTGGAGCGACAAGAGCAGAGACACACGCTTTCGCGCAACTACAAGATCAGAGATCATCGCATTGACTGCATCAGGCCCTTCCTTTATTGCTTCCGCAACCGCTTTCTTAAGACCAACAGGAAGCATTTGTATCGCGCGTACACGTGACAATGCCTCAATCGCCTCCGTCAGACGGTCAGCAACCGTCGTTGCTCTGCCCAGCCGAGGAAAACCATAAGCCTTAAGCTTCTTCTCAATCGACTGGTTCTTGAGAGCCAGCAGGCACTCGCGTTTCAGGTCGGACAGTGAATCAGTCGTCATTGCCGAGGCACTCAGACGCGTGATCAGCCGAAGCCGTTTCCTCGCTTTCCTGAAGGCTGGCATGATGCGCATAAACCAAGAACCTTCAATTCCACGTTGCAGCACATCGCAGAGTTCCGACACCTCCGAAAGGGTGTCAGTCGTCCAACCTTTAATGACTACTGAAGAGCTACCTATAGAACCTTTCGAGACTTGCAAGAGGACTGTCTTTTCTCTCAGCAGTTCGTCCAACTGTTTTCCCGAGTCATCTTCTGCGTGTAGTCGGTTTGTGACTAATGGCAGATCGTTAGCACCGAGAATGTGACGGCAGATTTCTAGCGCTCTTGTCGAAGTGGGCTCGAACTCGTCAATATCGGCAATCGAGAAACCCAGGCCGTAGGCCTTTAAGAAACTCACGTGGTCAGAGTCTGCACCCACGCAAGAAGACAAAGCACTTCTAATCTGTTCGGTCACACTTGCCGTCAGAAAGAAGTCGTGCTCACGATAAATCCACGGATTGACCTTGGGATTAGCAGCTTTGTAAACCGACGAAATAGATTTGATGTCAGAAATGACCTTTCTCAGAGACAGATCAGATGCATATTTTAGGACCTCTCCAACTTCAGCATTGGGATGCAGGCCAGGTTTTTGTATTGTGAGAGTTCCCAAACGACTGACCAACGAACGATAAGAAAGCCCAATATCAGGTCGTGGAATATGTAGCGCCTTGTAGTACACATCTAGCTCGCTTTCGCGCTTCTCGATTTCGTCAGAGAGCAAAGACCTCTGAGCACTATTGGCGCGATTCGGCTCTTGGCCAACCGCAGCAATCTGCTCCTTCAATCCGAGGATTATTCGGGTACGGTCGCCCTCAGAGTCATGCACTACTGTGCACAACTGGCTCAAGCCGGACGCATTCAATCGCCGCGATACAACATCAATAGCGGCGCGTTTCTGACACACCACCAAGATTTTTTCCCTATGCGCCAAGGCATCAGCGATTATGTTGACGATTGTTTGAGATTTTCCTGTGCCAGGAGGACCATGGACGACTGTTCCGGGAGTATTTCTTGCTTCCCAAACGGCCATCTCCTGGAACGGGTCACTACCAGTAACTAAATAGCGATCCCTTTCTGGTGGAACAGCTACGGTTCGTGGAGTATCTGATTTACCTGAAAGCAAAGATTCCAGCGGTCCAGCCACCTCAGAGACTGCTTTCAGCTTTTCAAGGTTGTCGATCAGCGCTTGATTCTCTGACACAAAAATCCCGAGGACGGCGCTGTTCAAAATCGCTGGTTGCAGTAATTCTCGTGCTTCCTTTTTTGATGGAAGTTTCTTGAGTGGCTCCGCGAGATTATCGATGCGAATTCTTGTGATCCCGCTCGTGGATTTCATTACATGCGCTTGGAGGCGCTCGCGGTTTAGAGTCCCACGGTCGTTCTCCTCAATTTCGTAGTCACGCAATTCGACGTGCAGATTGTTCTTTATCCAGTTCTGCAAGGCTTTGTTTAGGGATGGTGGCCCGACCTTTGGATCGCGAGCCAACCTAATTTGTCCCTGCCGACTGAGCGATACCTGAACATCTACGGGCCAGAGTAATAGAGGAGCCAAGACGATGGTGGGGTCTTCAGGGTCCGAGAGATCATGAGCAATGAATGACGGATATCCCAGCCAGAGACTTCGTAATCCGGCTTCTTTCCTGATCAGATCGCTCGTTCGTGCGATTTTTTGCCCGAGAGCGCGGTAGATCGCGAGATTGTGTTCGCGAATCTCAACATTTTCCGAAGCGATGTCCAACTGAAAGGAGAGGTTCCCACTTTCGCTGCTTATCAGAGAGTCGAGGATTCGAGAACTCAACGAAGAGGTCCGTCCTCCAAAATCATCGTCCGTCACCCCTTCCCACACTCTTGGGAGATAGGGTCGAACCCAGGGACCCAAATCTCGGCTCAGCAGTTTTGACCATTTGTCAAAATCCTCTGTTGACGACCTCAACATCTTCGAGCCGTACTCAGCGAGGAGGCGTTTTCTCTCCGGGTCAAGCACAGGCTCTTCTGTGTCAAAGCGTGTGAGATCAATTCTGCTGGCGGACGTTGTTGTTAGAAAACACTTCAGCAACGGACCACGGTTGATGCTGTCATAAAGTCTGTCGAGAAGAGTTTCAAGAGTAGGTCCGAACCTAGCGGACACTGGACGCGTGGGGCGCTGAGTTTCAGAATCCATGCAATGGCGCGAGACAAAAGGCGGAGCTTTCTTAGAAAAGTAGCATCTCTGAAACGATCACCCAGGGGCGAGCCCAAATTCGACTCATCATTCTGCCACAACTGTCGTAGAACGCAATGCCTGAGATTAGAATAGACCTCGTGAAAGAAACATATCTCAAGGCTTTCCTAACACAAATCGAGCCATTCCGAGAATTGTGGCGCTCCGTCCGATTTGTGTGTTACGCAGGAAAGCTTGGCAGCGCGTGGGTGTTGCTGGGAGGACAGATGCAACTATCACCCAAAGCGCTACCTGCCCAACTCCTCAGCAAGGAAGCGGACTTCGATACGTTCTTTGCGTTTGTCAATGAGTTTTCAAGCCAGTCTCTTGAAAGCGTTCTCTACGACATCGTGCAGACAGAGAATATTCACCTGAACCTCGGCGGAGGCCCATTTTTCAAAGACATTCGCCTATCCGCTGAAACTCAAAACAATCAGAGCAGTCTCAGCTGGTTCAATCCTGTCAAGTTTGACCGACGAGGATTTAACTTCTTCGACACATATCCTGTGGGATTCTCTTTGGGTGTTCAAGAGCAAAGACAATTTGGAGTGATACCAGGAGGCGCAGACTGTTGGGAGAAAGCAAATGAGCAACTCCGAAGGGAGACTCACTTTGATGGCGTTGAAGCGCTCGTTAGAAAACTCACGCCAAGCCTGAAGGTAAATACGCTTTCGTGCCCACAGTTGCAACTTGTAGCTCCTCTGCCATTCGACCTTGTTGATATGCGAAATGGAGGAGTAAAAGCAACAATTCCTGTGACTGCTCAGGGAAAGCAAGTAACGCTGAAGATGTTCTTTTATCCCGAGCCTCAGCAACCAGCAGTGCGTCCGATTATCCCAACTGAGTATTCGGAAGAAGGATCATCGGTTCATATTAAGTGGAATCCTGAATGGCCTGGAGGTGCGACAAACGCTATCGCTCACCTCTTTTGGGATGGACGAAGTATCGACGCTGTGCCGATTAATCGGTGGAAGGAATCGGTTTCGATTTTGGGTGTTGTAGATGAGTATTTTGATCCTGAGCGTAAGCGACTGAGAGGCGATCTGGCATACCGAGAGAAGAGACCACAGGAGGAGTTTGAGCAAGCCGTTGTTCGTCTCCTCAATGTGCTGGGGCTTCCGACGATATGGTACGGAAAAACCGTAGTTGACCGAGCAGACGCTTTCAGCATTATTCAATCTGACAAAACGACGCTACTGTTGATCGAGTGCACGAGAGAAAAGCCAATCGAAAAGTTCTCGACCTTAGCTGAGAGGGCCAATCACCTCAGGAAGTCCCTCCCGGTTGGTGCAGAGGTTCTGCCAGTGGTTTTCACTGCTGCACGCACAGTTATGTCCGAGGCCGAAGCAGCCGTGGAACACGGCTTGGGCCTGATCGGTGCTGACGACATTGATCATCTTCTAGGATTGATTTCGACCCCCGGTACAACTCCAACAAGCGTGCTCGATTACATCAGGCCACGCGAGACAATCGAGGATCAAATCCTAAGAACGACTGGAGAATTGTCCGGTCTTTGATGCGTTTAGCGCTCTTCAACAAATCCGTTTGTTTATTTCCAACGTGTGGTCTGGTGAACTAGTACATCGGAAAACTGCTTTTCTTCAATTCCCAGATAAAGCAAAAGTGTGCAGCGAAGAAGGCAACCCATCTTCTGGCTCAAAAAGAAAAGGTCCTTAGTTGACAACGGGTTCTTACTTTGACTGCTTCGCATCGGGCTGCCAGCATGTGTATAAAAGTTTCGGACTGCTACCACGGAGCTAACAAATTCTTCTGGATCAATCGCTACACGCTTCAGCAATGGTGTGCTCATGCCCTTGCACAGTTCTGACAATCTCCCAGCAAACGTCAGACCATTTGCGTGGGATAACGAATCGCAAATTCGGCGCGTCAAGAATGGATCAACGTTTTCCTGCTTCAGTAGTGAGACGATTTTCTTGCGAACCTGCCTGAAGCTCCCCCGGTCCACTACTGAGCCGTGTGCTGTGACACGGTGAACTCCTTCGAGAGCCTGTGCCAGAGATAGAAATTCTGTTTCAAGAAAGAGTTTTCCTTTTCTCACCACACCGAGTGCAAGGCTCTCCACACTCCTAAAAGAAGGAGGCGCACTCAGCCAGATCGCCACGGCATTGGCGAGTTGATCTGCGCTACAACGGACACACTCAAGAGGGTCGAAAGCCTTTACTCGATTTCGTCTTTTCGCAGTGACGTGCCCGTTTTCGTCGCCTCTATAGACGAAGAACGTCTCCCAAGCTAATGAAGCGCCTGTTAGCAGCGAAAAGAGATTCTCCAGGCGATTCCCGATTTCGTAAAACCAAAGGAGGGATTCAGCAGTCGGACTCTCAACGTCAACATATGCCACAGACTTGCTTATGCGTGCACCATCAATGAAGTTGCTCATCAACTGGGAGAACACTTTAATTGTGACGCGCACCCGATTCTCGCGGACACTAAAGTCAACAATCTCTCTATCCTTCAGCGGTATTTTCAACGTTATGTATTCGGCGTCCCAGGCCTCGCTGGTCGCCTTTGGAAGCCAGTCGCTGAGCCCAGAGAAAGAAAACCGTGCAGAAGTCAGGCATTTGTCGGCGGAACCGCCGAGGTGCAGCCCGGTGACGCTCATAGAGGCACGATACGTGACCGACAGAACTTGCTGGCCCAGTCCGTGATGTATCAAGCCGGGGACCTCAACCACCATTAAATCGCACAGTGTGCACAGACCGTCCTGAGTAAAACCTTGGAAGACAGTGACTTTCTCGCCAAGGTTTTCGTTTCCCAAACTGAATGGCAGAGAGGTTCCTGGGCTTAGCCGTTTGTACTTTGGCGCAGTTGCAAAAGTGACATCTTTGTCGTCCACGGTGAGAGTCCCGGTGAGCACGGAATCTTCATTGTCGGGAGGCCAGAAGGCACCCACTACCGCGAATTGTGAATCGAGTTGATTGTGCTCGTCAGCCATGTGTATGCCTCGGAGATGATCTGGCTTGTCGTTACTCTTTCATGTCGGTTTCGGAGCAACCAGTGGGACAATAAGTTTTGTGAGCCGTTCAAATACGCTTTCCTTCGATTCATCACTCACAAACATCCTGTTAAACGTATGCTCTCATCCCGAACCCATACCTTCGGAACAGCGTAACCTAAGACAGTCGCATCGCGGATTGACAACCTTGGGCTGTTCTACTTCTTTGAAGCAACCACTCGGTCAACCTCCTTCATGATCTCCTGCGCCCATTGCACCGCATCGGCGATGGCCGAAACCGAAGCGGGAACCATGCGCACGCAATCAAGCGCACATAGTTTTCGGGCAGCTAGAATCGCTGCCATGATCCCGAGCACGCGCTTGCGTCCTTCGTCCATTTGCCGGAGAATAGTACCAGATTCGCCTGTTCTTCGCCTCAGCTTTTGAACAGGGTGGAGGGAAAGATGGAAGAACGTAAGCACTATGCCAGGTATTACGTTGTTCGCGGACACCACGCACTATGGAAGGGAGACCCAGCAGAGAAGGGTAGTCGGTTCCGTCAGGCTGCTATAACGTCAAACGAGTGGAATTCGACGCAAGGAATATTCCAGGTTTATGCTCTCGAAGGCACGGGAGAAGGAATACGAGACGGAAAATCAGCGGTCTCTGCCCATGACCCGAACACTCTGTTTGATGGTGATTTTCAAGGTCTGGACGCAGCGGCCAAGAAATTCGATGAAATGGTCAAAGAAGCTCAGGCTCAAGGCTTTAGATCGGTGACTCTGCTGGACGAACTTAGATTTCAGGCCAAACTACAGGGAGCGTAACCGTTTCACAAATTAGAGCAGTAGCACTCCTGCTCATCAGCCGTGAATTACTGTCCTCGCCTCTCTCCTGATCTCGTCTAATACGGTTGGGATTTCTTTGAATGCAGCGTTCCGCACTTTGTCAATTAAGTCTGCCCTTAGTTGCACTCCCTCACCCATAGGAAATTGTGAGAATTCCTCAGAAAGTTCGAGTTCGGCTCCGGTCTCGAACACCTTCTTGAAAAATTCGTTAAGTCGCGTCGTCAGCTCTTGAGAAAAGAGTAATTGAGTCTTTGAAAATTCACTCGCTGCCTTCGCCAATCGCTCCCCCATACGTTTGAAAAGCTCTGCATCGTCAACTTGGCCTCTCGTTCTGCCAGCAGAGGCGATTCTCTGCAAATAGAAGAGTGCATCGTTGAGATCAGAATGGATCACCCCGAGCGCCTCTACTTGGAGTTCATGTATTCGAGAATGCCGCTGAAGCATTGCTGTTTGCTTTGCGAGTTGGACATCAAAGCGATGCTTAAATAAGAGTCCTACTATCGAGGTGCCTGCTCCTGAGCCCACAATCGTTGTGATCAACACCGCAAGCAGTTCATTCGTACCGGCCAAGTGGTCCTCCAGCACAATCTCTTTCGATTATCCGTTGCGCCTGAGTTGAAGAACAATCAGATAAGCCCAGATCAACACGTTCCCCATCAAACCCGCAATATTCGCGTATCCCGCATAGAGGATTAAGGTCAGATACTCAACGGGGGCATTGTGCCCAACCGAATGCGCTACCATCCACGTAGAACCGGAGCCAAGACAATTGAGCACGATGAACAGGCTCGATACAGCTATCAAAGGCTTAGAATCATAGTGGCGAGAGTCCTTGCTGGCAAACCAGCCTAGCAATAGAACATTTGAAGTCATGAAAAACGTGTACCACGCCATGTACACTTCGATTATTTTCCTGCCCCACTCAGCTACATTATCGGCTTCGACTAAAATCACAGAAATCCTCCTTCGATAGACAATATAATGAGGGCCGCGTTCCAGGTCGAGGAACGTGTTTCAACAGAATTCGCTGACTCATGTTCAAAGGTATAACCGAAAGAAGTATCTAAGCAATCGAGAAAATCGCTATGCTCTCAGTCCGTAGGACTCGTAGAGCGCCAAGCCGATCTCTTCTCAGCATAGTAATCTTGGCTTGGGCCACGTTCCACGGAATCTCCCAGGAGATGCTCTGCTGCATCGTTAAACTATGGTGGACGCCAAAGATATCTAGTCGGTCAGAAAACTGTTGCAAGATGTATCTGAGTCTATCAACGCGCTCGGAATCTATCCGCGCCGATATGTTTGCAACGATGCTGTGTCATTAGTTCTCTTGTCCAAAACAATTCGGACGGGTGAAGCCGTGTGTCTGTTAATCGAACAGGGTTTTGGAGATGAGGCTTTCGGCCTGTCACGGACCATGGTGGAACTTTCGCTTTCCGGTCGTTACATTGCGAATGACCCGGACTTCTGTAAGAGAAGCGAGCTGTACATCCGCTATTTTGCTAAAGATCACGAGACGTGGACCAAAATGATTCAGAAATACTACCCAGAAATGTTCCCCAGGTACCACGCAGATCACGAAAGAATGCTAGAAACGGCTCGCACGTTTAAGAGCCCACATTCGTGGCACGATGGAACAGTCAGGGATATTGTGGTTGAAGGCGACCTTGTTGAAGTGGATGAGCACGGCCATCCTGCAAATTGGGAGTACGACTATGAAGTTGTTTACAAGTGGACATCGCACTTTGTACACGGTACGGTCGTTGCCATGGATGCGCATGCGCTAGAACCGGGTGTTGCCTTTGCAGTGGATGCTGGTCAGCAGCGAATGGACAAAGCTGGAATGGCATTATTCAACGTTGCAATGTATCTTTTCAAATCTACTGTGCTGATATTTAGGTGCCTTGGCTACGAGGTGCCGAAGGAGTTGTTGGAACGATTTGAATCCGTGATAAAACCACTGGCAGCGCATTCCAAATGACTGTGAGACAGTCTCACTATGCCCACGCGTTCAACAAAAAAGAAAGCCGCAAAGCCCAAGCCCGAATCGCTTGAAGGGCTGGCAACAAATTTCTGCCTTCCTGGGCGAGCCCGTTTCGGTCGTTCAAAGATGGGCGACGGACGGGATGCCACTACGCAAGCAAGGCCGCTACGTTGAAACGACTCCAGAGGTCCCCGCCTTGCTCAACCTACCCCTCGCGCACGCACGGGATCACGCGCCGGACTCCCTAGGCTCACTGCCTCAGCTGATCCGCCCAAGGGAATGCCAAGGGAATCCCTGAGCGGCAACTCCCAGAGTAGTCACTCCGCGTTGATGGCTCAGGGGTTAGCTTCGCAGGATGCTGGGTACACACAGCAGTTTCGCTATGCATTCGCCTTTGCCCTCTCCTCCCTCGCCGCCCCTGGACCCGAAGGATTTCCCTGGGGACGCTTTCACCCCTAGGGCACCCCCCCCGAAGCCGACCACCCTTGCCAAGCTCGGGGTGTAGTTAGTGAACATGTACCGCCCACGCGCGGGCTCCCGGCGTTGCCGGATGCCTAGGCTCCTTCAAAGCTCGATCCCCAGGCCGAAGCCGTAGCGGAGACATCTTCGCTTAACATTCGCTATGGAATGCCCAACGCGCTCAATCCCCGGCTGCTGGAGCTACGATCTCCCCGGCTAGGCCCTGAGCGCTGTCCCCGGCCTGAGCGCCGACGCAGGAGCAGTATAGCCTCGTAGAATCGAAGCCGAGCGATAAGGCCCTGAGCCTAAGCCAGGCCGAGCGCGACCTAGGGAACGAAGGCCCGTATTAGGCAGTTGGGAGTGACCTGCTCGCCGCATTCCACACGAGTCCGAGTATGATGTCGGACGCTAAGAACTATGCCCTCGGTTCATTTTAACCACATACCTAAAAACGCTTACCAAGCCTATGTAGGGCGCGCCCGGGTCCGATTCCACCTCAAACGTAGACCCATCCTTAAGCCTTAGTTCGATCCGGCCGAAAAGAAATTTCCCATCTGCCAAATCAGCCGCGCTTTTCGGCCGCTCCAAGCTGAGGATCTCGTCGAGATTGGTAAGCCTGATCTTTCCTTCGTTGCAAACAATAAGCTGCTTCGAGGTAATGACGAAACACACATCCTCTCGTAAGCCGACGATTAGGGGCTCGATTTCCTCTCCCACCTTCTGCAAGACCGCTCTGCGTTGTTCGTGCGACAGGCTGTACCCAGTCTTAACAGAAACGCCCTGGCCTCCTCTTTCGCTAAAGATAGTAAGCATGCGCGAGCTGGATATCGTCAATGATTACCTCTCATGGAAGCCGCATTGTAAGGGTAAAGGTACTGTTCCCGCCAGGCGTATAGGTCCATCCCAGCCTCTGTGCAATCGGTGCCATTGTGCTGGCGTCACCGAGTGCCTGATTGACGACTGCATTGCCAGTAATGCTGATCTGATTTGCACCCTGAGACTGGGCTTCGCTTACGATAGCATTTGTAAGCGAAAAGAGTCCCTCCGCATCGGCTGTTCCGTAAAATCCCCACAGGTTCATGGTGTAGGTGTCCCCGACCATTCCGATGGTCCCTGCCAGGTCGTACCCGGCCAAACTAATTGTGTCACCCGGGTAATATGCGACTTCATCATCTCCTATCAGCGCTAGGCCAAATGCGAGAGAAAGCGTACATGTCGCGTTCCCTCCACATGCGTAGTCATTGAGCGCCGCTGGGGGGGCGTTAAACGTCCCCGAGACGAGACTCCAAGCTGCATCAGATGGAACTACGGGAGGGCCGCCTAAAGACGCCACCGAACCAGTCATGGTATCAAGCCAAACAAAACCGTCGGTGCCTATGACGCTGACTGACCCCTGAGTTACACTTCCATCCGGATTGTATCCTATGGTGCCAACAGTGCCGTAACCAAGGTTCGGGTCGTCGGTGGGGCCGGCATTCGTGGTGGTGCCGGAATTTCCAGTATTAGCCCAACCAGCTTGCCCGCAACCCGATCCTGCTTCTTGCAAATCACAATACAGCCCGAGGGGGTCCCTCTGACCGTTCGGGTTCGTTACGTAAGCGTACTGGTTCCACCCCGAAGCAGCGGGATCAGGCGAGAGCCAGCGGCCCACGGCGCTGAGTTCGCGGTTCGGTGTGTCGCCAATCACTCCTTGGTAGGTGTTGTTGCGAATTCCGGCGAACACGTCGTATATAGCACCTGCCACATCATATTGGCTGTAAACTTCACCGTAAGGGGTATAAGCCTCATCGTTTTGTGGCACATGAACATTAAGACCTGAAGTCAACAGAATACTCCCGAGGTGGTTGCTGTGCATCCAATGGAATCCGGTACTGTTTCCTTCCCAACCGCCCCCCATAGGACCAGGAAAATAAGCATAGTTCTCCGTTGTACCATTCATGAGGGCAATATCGCCTAGTTGTGTCAGCCAGTGTTCGGTATAGGTCGAGGCGTTGCTGGTCTCGACGATGCGCCCGAAAGCGTCGTAGGTGAAGCAATAACCCGACGTTCCGCAGGTAGGACTAGCAGTTGAGCTTACCCATGCCATCTTAGCGAATTGATTCCAACCATAGTGCCAGTTGCCATCATAAGTAACGTCGCCGTCCGAATCGTAAGTTGCTGGACTATTGTAATGATTCGTTGAGGACGAGTAGCCTGGGTTCCATGCCGTCCCAGTACGTCCTGATGGAACTGATTTCGTCAAATTGTCATAAATGTCAAACGAGAACTCCTGTCCCCAGTTCCCCGAACCGCAATCGAACTCCGTAAGCCTTGCCCAATCGTCGTAGCCGTAGCCAAGGAAGCCGCTTGAGTTAGAAAGGCATGTGTATGAGTTGCCAGTGTTAAAGTTGTCGGTAGTTACAGTCTTGTTAAGGGTACGATTTGCATTCCACGTCAGCGCACCAGTCAGTGTGGTGCCTCCGACTGAAAATACATATTGCGTTATATTCCCGGTGTTTGGATCAAATGTGTAGCTATCCGTGTCTGCTGGTGATCCTGTCAAGCTGATGACTGACGGATTGGCAGCCGGATAGTAAGTTGCGCCAGTCATGATGCTCGCCGATGCACTTGTATCCGTCATGGTGTTCCATCGTCCTTCTCCGTCGATTCCATATGTAAACTCATAAGAAAAAGCAGAATTTGAGAATGTCAATGTGTTGACGATTCCATTACCGAAAAACGTTGCTGCGCTCTTGTAATACTGCGTTGAATGCGGGGTCTGTTCCCACATCGTAAGCATGTGGCCGTCTTTGTCGTAGTTGAACCATTCATCAGTAATCATGCTTGTCGAGGTGATAGGTACCGCGCATGTATCCGTCTCTGCCTCAACTAATCTGGCATATTGATTAGATAACGTAACACCGGTTGGCAAAGACCCGAGCACGCCTGAGCTATTGTCATATCGGAAACGCCGACAGGCAGTTGAACCACCCACACCGAAACCTATATCGGTAATGCGGTTCATGCTGTCATAATAAAACACATTGTCATCCCCATTAGGATCAACCTGGCAAACCAAATAACCCTTCTGCCCTCGCGAGAGATTCGTCCCGCAAGGTGTCGAAGCGTTGCTATCGTAGTAATATGTCCATGTCCCGCCTTCGGGCGTGACCTTCTTCGTCAAACGCCCCAACGCGTCATACGTGTTCGTTCGCGTCTGATTACCGCGAGTAACACTGATGGTCGTGTAGCCAGTACCTTGGCTGTAGGTGTAAGCGTCAGTTGCGCCGGTCGCCGGGGTCGGGTTCGTATTCTGGCCACAAGCCGTGGCGCTTCCAGTAGCGGCAGTGCTGCCAATGTGGCATACCTTGGTTACCCTGCCAAGTCCGTCGTATTCAGTCTGAACCTGTTTGGCATTTTCTCCTGTCGGCGCTGGGGTCAGGACGGACAGGTCATCGTTTTGGGTATAAGTGTGCGTCAGGGTCTCGTTGCTGTTTGTCTGCTCAGTGTAGAGTCTTCCCAACGGATCGAACTCCAAAAGATGCTGAGTCGATGGACACGGCTGATTGTAGCCGACCGAACAAGGCTGCGAAGAGTAAACCTGGCGATACCCGCTGCTGGTTCCGCTCCAGTCGTAACTTGTGAACACCGTGTCATAATATGACGAAGTAGGCGACTGCCGCCTCTGCAGGTCCACCGTGCGCCCATAAGGATCGCCAATTACAATACTGCTCAGGATCGAATTGGAGGAGTTGAACAACATGGATGTCGATGCTTGATTGTTTGCTGATCCGCTCGGATATGTCTTGACCGTTACGAATCCAAGTGGGTCGGTGGCCTGAAGGACTCGCCAATACGGGTCCGCTGTACCGCCCGAACAACTTGCACCTGTGTTATAGCAGTATGTAGTTATGTTGCCGTTGGCATCCTTTGCCGTTAGCTGTACGCCTCCAGTGCAGTCCCAACTAGCCCCACTAACCAATCCCGTTCCCACATTCGTGACACTATTCGGAAACGGATAGTTGGTGACACTGCCACACCCGTCACTATACCCACTGCTGGCATACGTGTAGGTCGTTTCATTATTGTTGAGATCATAGCTTGTGGCCAACGTACCGTTCGAGTTGTAGGTATTGACGCTTGTTTGCCCGATGAACATCGAACCCGTCCAAATTTCCTTATTGAGCAGGTTGCCGTGTGAATCATACGTATAGTTTGCCTGTGCGACCGTGCTTCCGTTCTGCGTTGTGACCACTTCTCCCGGTTTGTTGTAAATGTTCGAGCCTATCGAATAAATTGTCGGGCTCGAAGTGTTGCAACTCGCAATGCAAGTGCCGTATGTGACAGTCGTTGCCCGAACTGGGCTAGTTCCGCCGAAGTCGTAGGATGCACTATAGCTGACACCATAGCCGTTGAAGTGCGTTTCCTGGGCAGACCATGTTGACATGCCGTTAATCTTGTGGAAGACAATCACCGAGGTAACCGGCATAGTAACTTGCGCGGTGGGCGCGGCAGTCGTCGAGCAGTTGGCGAATGTCGTGTTGTAGCAGTAAACGTCGGTCGTCAGCAACGTGGCCGTTCCTTGGTAGCGTTGAATTTCAGTCACGACCTGCGCGTATGTAGGCGAGTTGCCGACGGAAGTGAGCCCGGTAAACGTATAGATGGTCTGGTTCCCGCCTGGGTCGGCCATAGTATTCGTAGCTTTATAGTTAGATCCGGAGATTAGGGAGTATGCCAGCGTGTAGGTTGTCGTGTCACCGTTGCCGAGAACGCGCTTCAGTTCCGGTACAGTCTGGTACGTGCAGTTGATGCCGTTGTTGCTGCCGAGATAGCTATACGTGATCGTGCCGCCTTCACGAAGCGTGATTTGGTCTAAGCGCCCGGTGTAGTCGCCTGTGTGGCCTGGTGTTCCCTCGTAAGTGAGGCCCAAAGACGTACCGTCTGGAAAGTTGACCGCGCTTGGCAGTGTATTGTCTGTCAGGTCGTAGTCGGTAATTCCGGAGCAACCGAAAACCGATCTCAGCGTAACGGTCGAGGAAGTGGTGAACGATACTTCTGGAGAACCGCCATTCACGTCCGTCCACGAGTAGTTTGGGAAGGTCGCGGTGGAAGACGATGTCGTTAACGCCGTTACACCCAACGTGTCTGTAAACACGCCCGAGGAATTCGTGATCTTGTTGCCGTTGGAGTCAGTGATCGCTCCATAGCCGATCTCCGTCCCACTTCGATCATAGATGGCGGGGGCCACGTCCCCGATGGTGACGGTGTAACCTGAATCGTCAGCCGTCGTATCAGTCACCATTTTATTTATGCACCCGACAGAATCATAGAAATCTTCGGATGGAAGAAAGTGATAAGTCCCAGCAACGACGATGTAGAGATTAAAGAACTTAGTGGTGGGCGCTCCCTCGTAAGGGGGTCCGGACGGACAGTTAGCGCTAACTGTGGAGTTCCCGCCCCAACCGTCCACGCCCGGAAAACTGGCTGTCTGGCTCAGGGGAACAAGGAACGGAGTCGACGAAATAACGCTAGGTTGCCAAGTATTTGTTGCAGTAACAGATTCGAAGTAGCTTCCATTCAGCCCGTATCTGAATGGAAACGCCCCAGACTTGGACCTCACCGGAAGGTTCAGCGATACAACATTGTTCAGCAAGTCAACGCAATCGACTTCGTGGCAGTCCTGGGGCACGAAGCTTGGCGCTCCAGGAGCGACCTGCGCGCCCGCGAGTGCGGCGAATGAAAGCAACGCAAAAAAGATTGAGGATAAAGAAAGCCGCGACATGTAGGTTCCTCCTGACGAAATGAACAGATTGGTCCCTCCGGCCACAGCCGGTTTAACCCATGCGACTACTTGTCCGCACTTGCGCCGCCGACGAGTCGGAGACGCCAGTCTATTCATACTTCAAGGGAAGCAGCGAATGCTGGATCACTAACGGAACGGAGAATCCGTCGCTCTGTGGCGTATCCGGCTCGCTGATTGTTGGAGCACAATAGGGCAGCCAGCCTGTGAATGTCAACAGCAAAATCATAAACGACTGGTGAACCACTGGAGTTACTATTGGGTGCGCCTGATCGATTCGGGTTTGCATTTGATGTTTCTGCATCTCGCCAGAACCAGTGCCCAGAGCGGGATTCAGTTTGGCCGCGTTTTCTCCTCATCCTGCTATCATCCCAGCGGGGGTTCCGATGAAGCACATGATCGCAGTAGTCGCGCAATTAAAGAAGGAACGTGAACACACGCAGCGGCAACTCCGGCGTATAGACGAAGCACTCGCGGCACTGGGAAGTGTCAGCTCGAAGGGCACGCGCACGATGTCCGCAGCCGGTCGCAGGAAGATCAGCCTGGCGCAGAAGGCACGATGGGCAAAGCACAAGGTGGTAGGTCACGCGGCGAAGCCGAAGAGAACGATCTCGGCGGCGGGAAGGAAGCGCATCGCGGCGGCTCAGCGAGCACGGTGGGCGAGGGTGAAGAAGGCTGCCTAACCGAACCAAGGCCCGCCCGCGACTACTTGGAATCGGCTGTCTGCGGACTCGCCGTGAGAACTTGTCCTGCCTTTACGTCATACAGAAGGTTTTGGTCGGCATCGTTGGTGTAGGCAAAAGCCGAAATGCCAGCGTCTTTCATCCTCGAAATAAACGTGTCGTTCGCGAGAAGCATGTGAAACCGGACGGCACTGGCGCGTTCACTATGCACGCTTAGTTTGTCATGGGAGATGTCTGCGTAACCTGCGACTCCTTCCTTTGCAAATTGAGCGTTGATGGTTTTCAGGAGAACCTCCCGCGCTGCCGGTTGATCCGGAGGCTTGGATGGTTCAGTCGCAGCAGCGGTCGAAACCGCTGCCGGTGGCGGTGGTGTCCAGAATGTTCCATCCGCGAACATGACTCTTCCAACCTGTACTTCGGCACCCATTCCATCTCCGTATTGATGCCACAACACGCCGTCATGCCAGATTCCCGCAATGCCTTTTCCCGGCTTGAGTGCTACTGTGTTCTCGTACGCGTACACTGCGGGATCTACTTCCTTCAACGCGCTGACAAAATGCACGTCAAAACGAATCCCTGTTATCCGCTGGCTGGATGTGTTCGTATACCAGATCACCAAGCAACTACCCCAAGGGTCCTTCTCGTTCGATGCCATATCCGCAAGAGCACAGCGCGTGTGAGAATGTGGTTCGACCTTAACAATCTGAACCGGTACTTGCGCGAGGGCCGGAAGCGAAAGCAACAGCACGAGTCCAATCCATCTCATCGTCATCTTCATCACTATGGCCGCCTATTTTCACAGAGAGGTCGTAGCTATCGTACGCCTTACCCATTCGGCATTGCTTCTACTCGCTCCCCCGCCGACTTTATCCCAGATCCAGACGACTTAATTCTTCTTGCCGCGCACGAGCCTGCGAATCATTAGGGCGAGGATCGAGCCGACGAACAGAACCATCAGGACGATTGATGCCGTGTTGCTCACCGATTCTTGTTCTCCCTCTGTCGCACTCTACTTTGGTTCAGCAGGTTGCAGCTTTATCGTCTTCTTGGCAAGAATCAACCTAAATTCCTTGCCCTGCTCGTCCTTGATGAAGAAGTCGGACTTAACGATAGCGAACCTTATTGGGCCGTTGACGGTCAGAGATGGCCTATCATCGCCCCTGTGCCTAAGGGTTAATTCGACCTCGTAGGTAAAGGTGTCGGCCTCGATGGTGTAAGTGATGATTGGATACTCGCGGCCAATAAGCATCCCGTGGTTGCTGTTGAGCGTTCCCACGGTTCGAGAGTGCCAAGTCTCTGAGCTATCAGTAAGCGTACCGGCCTGCCATGCGTCAGCGGGTACCTTAGCGGCAACGGTGCCGGTCAGGAGTGTTAGCGCGACGAAGGCCGCAAGCGTCAATCGCATAGTCCGAAGCATCTTTGTTGTCCTTACCGTAGATTGAATTCGATGGCACCCCTAGAGAAGTGTTTGGCCCTACAGCAGTCCCTTCGCGTCAGATCTGTTCGACGGTCATGAACAGATCGTAATAGGCAAGTCCGTCTGGGGGCGACTGATAGACTGTCGTGTATTGGATTGGTGTTCCCCCTTGGACTTGCAATATAAAAACCGCACCGGGCGACGCGGGCGACTCGACTCCCCCCAACGGGACCTGCATCTCTGGGCACGGTCCGGGTGGTGATCCATCGCACCCGAACTCGTAAAGAGTGAGGGACGCATCAGAGGTCTGGATGCCCGAAAATTCTGATTGTGTGCCTGAGTCATCTGTCCATTGGAATTCTAAAGTTACGTTTCCAGTGTCGAGTGTCCCCCCTGAGGGAAACGGAGGAACCTGAACCATGTAGATTGATACGCGATATACGCCCTCCAAGGCGGGGGTCCATAAGTTTGTGAGAGGAATCGCGGCGGCCTGATTAAGTAAGGAAATCTTGGCTACAATGTTCGACAGTGTGACGTAGACCGTGTCAGAGGCTGTTCCCGCTTTAACGACTACTCGGTAGGTACCGGCAGGAGGTAAGGGATCAATCGTAGCGACGATTTGTTTCGCCGTGCTGCTATTGACGGTTAGCTCCGACCCATTGAATGTTACCGACGGTGGCTTTCCAGAAAATCCAGTCCCAGTGATCGTCAGTTGAGGCCCAACGGCAACTGCGCTGTTAATCGTTATTGCGGAGGATGGAGAGCAAGCGAGGCAGCAAACAAAAGCAACCAGAGCTAGGCGCGCGTAGATGGCCGAAGATGTGCTTGTCATTTTGTCTCCCTTCATTTGGGCCTGAATGAGGCGGTCGGCATTCACCTTTTCAATCCGCCTTTTTGGAGATATTGAGAGAGATTGATTATCTTGGTCTTTAACTCCGATTCCAACTGTCCCGGCACTTTGCAACTTGACTGCGTCAGAAATAAGCAAGCCTCAAGGCTTTCAATCGCGTTGCTGCGGACTGTGCCGTCCCATCGTTCCACAACGTCCTGCGCGATGCAGGCAAGAAGGTTGTCCGCCATCTCATCTGATGTGGCTGCGACGTAGATGCCTCCGCCCATGAAAGTCTTTCCCGCGAGACCCGCGTAGTGCGACGTGTAGAAGCACACGAAGGCTCCGCTCGACTTTCGCGGCATACAATCAGCGGTAACGACTAATCCGCCATCCAGGTCGTTATTGCTTACGAGCGAAAACGCTTTCGGGCGACCGACTATCTTGGATCGCAGATCGGCCATTACCGCTTTCGATGAATCGGTACTTTCATCGGTAATCGTTGAGACTTTGATCTGTCCCCAAGCCGAGGCCGAAGCGACGAGTACCAGTGCGACTGCAAGTGTCTTCCTAGTTATAAAGACGCTCCGAACAAATGCCCAGACCTGGCACATGTTTATCTTCCTTCTCACTGCTGGATTGTCCCTGTAGAAGTATTCGGCCCGTGCGGCTAGAGGATGTTAACGGCGTGCCAGACGGCGTGTCACTAGCACTGTAGTTGGACTGATATTGCACGTTCGTGCCGGTGAGGCTAAGACGGCCTGCGCATCGATGGCTGCGTCCTGGGTCACCACATTATCCTCTCGGATCGTGGAGATCGGATCAATAGAGGAATCTCTCCAACGCTCCGACGTTCCGTATGAGGCCGCTGAATCCGCTGTCTACAGTCACGTATCGGCGACCGGAAGGTGGATTCACAAGACCTAAGTTTGTATTTGTTTCTGTCACCCCACCGAGGTCCCCCGACACGACCATCAGATCGACATTACCCTGTAACCCTGTGAGCGGTGCCTTCAACATCCTCAAGAAGTGTTGCTCCGTCGCGCGCCACCCGATGGTGATGATCGTGGTGACGTGGGGAATCGCATCGGCCAGCGCACTGAGGTGGTCTGGCGGACAGGCGAACTCGCTCTTCTTTTCAACGGGGATCGCGAGCGCCGGGAAGTCAACTCTACCGTTCTGGTTCTTCATGTTGTGGGTCACCTTTTCCCAGAGGTCGGAGACTTCGAGACCGACGATGGCACCGTCGATGATCTCCGCAGTTGATCCGTATCCTCGGACGCCGCGCAACTCCAGTCCCCAATCGACAGAACCGTGCAACTTAATCAACTTGTAGTTGGGCTGGGATGTATAAGCGTTCAGGTCAGCGAAGTTCCAGCCCCAGAGTTCGAGCATCGATGCTTCAACCATCGTGTCGTAGTTAAACGTCACGATGCATACTCGCTCCTCGTTCTCGTATCGCCATCGGTCGATAGCATCTAAGAAAGTCAGGTAGTTGGTGATCCCTTTGTGCTCATTTTGCCATTCGTTCTGACAGGACCACATCACCTCATGAAGGTAGTACTTGATCGCGGCAAGCTGGCGGCGGCGTACTGGGAAAGTCTTAGCCTCTTCCTCGAACTTCGCTAACTGCTGTTCAACCCGGACATCACCTCGCAGCAGGTTAACAAGCGGTTTGCAAGCCGCGTAATTTTGCATGACTCGCACGAACAGCGGTCGGTCGTCAAACAGTTGGCTGGCAAGCGGAGGTCGGAATTCTTCGTGTGATCCCAAGTGCTGGACTCGGGTAGAGTTAGTCGCGGCCAGGAAGTTCGCGGCTGGCGGCGGACGGTGGGTCACAGAGTCGTAGGAAGCACCAGCGCCAAATATGACGAGCAGCACGCAATCATCTTAACCGCTGGTCGTCGTCTGGTCACGCACTTCTCCGGGACGCGGCTTGAAAAGTTTGCATCCAGAGAGATTCGTTGCCTGTCGTATGGCCTCAACCTAAAACAGCCCCGCCTGACTCTCCGCCGGTTCCACGGGCGCGCAGCACTCCGCACCATCATTTACCACACTGTTCACCCGCGCGCTCACGGGATAACTTCTCATCAGCCGCGCATCGTAAGGCTTCAACGACTCGGACACCGCACCCACATCCACGAATCCAGGGTCGAGCCACAGGTCGTAGGCGTCTGGATTAAGGATGACTGGCATGCGGTCGTGAACGGCTGAGGTCACTGCGTTCGGGGTTGTTGTCAGGATCGAGCAAGTCTCCAACGTCTTGCCCGCTGCGTCCTTCCAGCGCTCCCATAGCCCAGCGAACGCGAATAGCTCGCCATCGTTAACCTCGAAGCAATATGGCTGTTTCTCTTTCCCCATGCGCTTCCACTCGTAGAAGCCGTCAGCGGGAACGATGCAGCGGCGGGATTTCAGAGCATCGCGAAAGGCTGGTAGAGTTGCCGCTGTCTCCGAGCGCGCGTTAATCATCCTGGCCGCGCCCGACGCATCCTTCGACCACCACGGGATCAAGCCCCACCGGGCTAACGACAGCTCGGGGCGTGGTTCCTTCGGATGTTGGCGGATGATAGGGACCGGCTGCGTGGGAGCAATGTTATAGCGCGGGCTCCAGGCTTCTTCACCGGACACGCTGTCGAAGTGGTCTTCGATGATTTGCTTACGCCGCGAGAGTCGGTAGCGACCGCACATGGGGAGATTATGGCAGAGTCGCACGACCATCGCGGTGCCATTCCAGCGACGACCTACTGCGCCAACAACACAACCGCCTCGATCTGGTCAGCCGTCACTTCTTCAATCCGCCTTTCTGGAGGTATTGAGACAGATCTGCGTACCGTATACTGAGCGGGCACAAAACGCAGACTGTTTTGACGCAACGCACGTGTGAACAATGGATGAAGAAAGAGCAATCCGCTTCGCAATACCCCCGTTCTTCCTGATTGGTTGGCTTTTGTGGGGGGCGTATCTCGGGGGTTGCAATCTCTCGTCGATCTTCACACTCGGAATGACCAAGGAGTTGCTCGGGGTACTCGCCGCGACAGCGGTGGTGGTTGTGCCCCTCGGATACCTGATAGGCACTGTCTCGGTAATAATACTCAGGCTGCTAGCTCTGGTTTCCCGAACTCCGAGCTACGAAATCAAGCTTAGCCACTCCGCGCTAGAGCGCATCTGGGGGCAGCTTGGTAGTAATCGCCTGATGGACAAGAGGCAGACTATTTATGCGGGATTCACCTTTGACCACGAACTATTGAACCCAGGTGTTCACAAGTGGATTGTGCGTCGATGGAATGCGTTCTATGTGGCCGCTAACTCAATCGTTGCCCTTCTACTCGCGCACGTCTTTGCACCCTTCCTTTCGATTCCGCAAACCTGCAAGTGGTGGGCATCGACAGCGATCCTCGCTAGCATGCTATTCGTTCAGGCCTTATGCACTTGGCGTGAAACGATGCGAATGATTGAGTTTCAGTCGCACAGAACTCCGAAGCCTCAGCCCCCACCGTCCGAATCTTCGCCCACCAAAAATCCCACAGCGTAGGCAGAGAGTTCCTGCTCGATTGATCCTCGATTCTGCGCGGGCATTCACCCTAACCGCTCTGCCCCCGTATTCTCTGTCCTCCAAATCCACTCGAAGGTGTAAAGTGACACCAACTGAGACAGGCTGCCAAAAGGACGGGAAATGGCTGCCACACAATGCAAGCATTCCACTCGAACAAGCGGCGTAGTGGAGTTGGATATCTCGCGGACTCCCGACCGTGCTGTCTATTCGGTCGAGGTCGCGATTGGCGTCTGTGAAGAGTGCGGTCACATCGAGTTTTACGCCAAGTCGTACCACGCGCTGTGCGATTGGTTAAGTAGAAGGTAGAGAGCTGACGGCGCGGAGTGCTTCCAGCCGCGAGTGCGGAAGTGTGGCTGTTGCAAATCAGCCAAGCTGGTTAGACATGCGAGACAATGAGCAAGCCGCTTGCAATTGCAATCACGTCTTCTGCAATCGCCGCAACCGGGTCCGGCACGTGCGCCTTGAATACTGCCGCGCGGCGGATGCGATACCCGGCGAACGCTCCAGTAATTGCACCTATTGAAGCGATCAGCCCCGCCAAGGGCACGGACCCTCCAGCACCTGTAGTGAGGGCCAGACCGCTTAGCCCTCCAAAAGCAATCCGCGCGATCAGGCCCACAGGTGCTGTCCGCGCCGGGGTATTCGGGAGCTTGTCCAAGACCAGCTCGATAATGGCCAGCAGCGTGAACACCGTGAGCGTAGGCCAATGATCAATGAAGGCGAACTTCGTTCCAGCAAAATGCAACCAGCCGAGATGCGCCGCCCAACAGATGATTGCGGGAGCCGTAAGGGAGCGTAGCCCATCGACACAACCGAGCAGAAAAGATAGCAGGAACGCCATTATCGCCTGTCCTCGCAGCGTCTGACTTTGACCCTCGTTAATGATAACGGACGCTATCAGCCACTTCGCTCATCGACGCGACCGGCGCACACATGCTCCGCGAATTGCTTTCGCAGACTCTCTTGCGCGTCGGATGTGCGCTTGAGCAAGGGCAGCGGCACTTTGAACTCACGCCCGCAATCTGAACAGACGCCTACAGCAGGAATCTGACCAAGCCACTTCGTTACGCGGAGGTTGCGGGTCATCGTGGCCATAGTTTACGGCAGGCACGATTCGGACGGCAGAGCGATGTTCTGTTGCAGCAATCCGGAGTAGCGTCATAAAATCTGCCCTGACGCAGCGGAGGGGGCCGCGTGTTGAGGGCTGCGAATCCCGAGCCTCGGAGGAGGACTATGCGATTCGCTAGCTGTCTTTGTCTGATTCCACTCACGCTTTCTTTCGCCCTAAGCCAAGTGGCTGAACGGCACCGACCCGCCGATTGCCCTCCTGAAATTGACGTGCATGGCGATCACGCTCTGCGAGATGTTAGTCTCCCGCCGAGCGACAAATGCTCCATCTCAAACAAGAACGGATTCTTGATTCCCGATCCATCTTGCACGCCAGGTGCGGTCAATCCAACACTGACTCTTGAAGTAATGAAGGAACCGAACTTCAGAACCGGATGCGTGCGCGATCAGGACACTCAACCACAGGACAAGGCAAAGACTTATCACTGGTACGGACTCGCCAAACCAGCGAACAACACGGGCGAGAATCAAATCTGTGAACTGGATCACCTGATCTCGTTGGAGCTTGGCGGGGCAGATAGTCTAGACAATATTTGGCCCCAGTGCGGACCTTCGCATGTTGCGTTGGAACAAAGATTCTTTAAGAGGAAGGACACGGTTGAGAACTTCCTCGCCAAGCAGGTCCGTGATGGAAAGATATCGCTGCCCGACGCACAAAAGGGCATCGCGACCGATTGGACGCAATATCTTGAGGAAGCTGAGAAGGCTTGCCCTGGGGGAAACTGCGAGTAACCGCGACCGCCACGGCTGGCGGATGGCGCGCCGGTTCCGGTCGGCGCGGCGGGAAGGGAAGTGCGCGAGCCGCTGTAGGAGGCGCAATAGATTGTGCCCAAATTTGTGCCCACCGGCCAGAGCTATGAATTGAGATGAACGATTACGTTTAGACCTGTAACCCCTAGGAACACAGCAGCTTATAGCAATTCACCGCACCCGTATAGCAATTCCTCTAAGACCGTGCCATTTCGGTTCGATCCAGTTTTTGATGTACGACTTGTTTGCTTTGCGAGCCGATCTCGATAAGCGTTGTAGTTCGTGGTTGACGTAGTGGTTGATGAGTTCCCCAAACGTAATCGCCTTTAGGCTCAGGTACTCTTTGTGTTCGTTGAGCTGGCATCGTCGCCGATCGGCTTCTTTGTTCGCTGCCGCTTCGGTTGGGAATTCTTTCGTCGTGCCAATTACATCTTTGTGCTGGCTGCCGCTGTCCATTCACTTCCTCGCTCCAGCGGAACACCCACACCGATCCAATCTGCGTCCCGAAGCTGGGTGGTTTTAGGTCCTATGGAGCCGAGTTTCGGGTTCTTAGGACGTGGACAGGTGAATATCAACGACAGCGTAACCACCCCGGACGGAACGTTGAAGGTGACGCTCACGGCGTTCGATCCCAGGAGAGGTGAAGGCCGGGTGAAGATCGAGGAACTGCTGCGGCTTCAGCTACGATGCGCTGAGCCGGAGAACGCAGCTGACGCGGCCCGAACGGGGTGAACACCAGCTACAGCTACGACGGAGTGTCGCATCTGCTGAGCGTGCTGGCAGACGGATTCAAGAGTCCAGTCCGCTCGGAACCACGAATTACCTCTATGACGGGATGGACGCCAACGCGAACGTTATTGAAGAGGTGGACAACAGCGCGAATGTCCTCACACGCTATGCTCAGAGTCTTGACATAGACCAGCCGCTCGCGGAGTATCGCGCTGGGACAGTCAGCTATTACGAGCAGGATGCGATCAATTCAGTTACATCGTTGAGCAACTCGGCTGCGGCTCTTGCCGACACGTACACGTACGATACGTTCGGCAAGCTGACGGTTTCAACAGGCCCGCTCACAAATCCATTTGAATTCACCGGTAGAAACTTCGACATAGAAACCGGGATTTCCTACTACCGAGCACGTTACTACGACAAAAGTCTTGGCAGGTTCATCACTGAAGATCCAATCGGGTTCATAGGCGGTCAGAATTTCTATCGCTACGTGTACAACAGTCCCGTCGGTCTGAATGACCCATGGGGACTGGCCGCTAGCGTTGGCCAAGTTCAGGCTAGATGTCTTAAGTGCACGAAAAACCTGACCGACAGAGGGGAGCGGGTTCCTTTCGATTCCGGGAATACCGTGGGCAAAGAGATCGTCGGATGGTGGAATGACCTGACATCGTGGTTCACGAAGCACAAAGCCTGTTGGGACCAAGCGATGTCTGTCGAAGACTGCCTTAATTCGTATCCCCCGCTCAGAGTAGTCTTTTTTCGTAACGGCGTAGGAGGCTGCGTTGAGTTCAGCCCCACGTAAGTCATCAAGTCAAGCAGTTTTCATTCCATGATGATTGGTTCTTACATGGACGAGAGTTTTGACAAGCATCCCTCAGGAATCTTCGCAGTAGGAGGATTTCTGGGCAAGGGCGTGCCTGTCTTTGAACTGGAACGCGGCTGGGAGAAACTCCTCATGCGTGAAGGTCTCAGGTTCTTCAAGGCATCTGACTGTCAGAACGGGACGGGTGAATTTGCGAAGTTTGTTGTTGATCCGAAGAACAAAACTGACTCAGAGCGGTCCAAGCTGGATTCCATCAGTCACGACTTTTTCAGACTCATCGGCCACCCCGTACCTTTTGACAATCGCAATTTCCTTTGCGTCCAAGGAACAGGAATTGTGCAATCTGATTTCTACGACGTGATCAAGGATGCGAGGGCCAAAGCTATTTTGGGTAAAACTCCGTACTGATTGGCATACGACCTAGCAATGATTCAATGCGCTTGGGCTATGAAACAGGTGGGTGATGGTGAGCCTCGCCACAGCGTCGCGTTTGTTTGTGACGAGGACGAAGAGCATAGCGATCTTGCCGAGCCAGCATACAAACATTTGATAGCTACAAACCCTGTTGCCGCCGAGTATATGGGGACATTCTCTAGCGCCGATGAGAAGAAGTGTGTGGCACTACAGGCAGCAGACGCTGCGGTTTACGAGATTAGACGTGCTCTGAATCTGGCTCTAAAACATTGGTCAGGAGACTTGCGAAAACAATTCGATCTGCTTGCTGAGGACAGGTCGGTGTTCTTGGTCACGCACACAAAGAAGGAACAACTGGAGTGGATCGTAGCGAATCACGAACCGGGAGAACCGTTCAAACTAGACGAACTGATGAACCTGCAACTGGGCGACAACATCGACCAACTCAGGGCTTAACGACCGTTCCTTCTTCGAGGCTTTCCACCCGTCTTCCTGCTGGTGAGCCGCTGGGGATTTCTCCGGGCTGGCTCCGTGCGGCGTGGGATAATTCCGCCAATCGGGAGCATTGGTTTGTGATGGAAGGGGTGGTTTCTCTAAGGAGATTCTTGTGGTAGTGCGTGCCTACATCGATGAGAGCGCCGGACAATACAAGACCTTCGCATTAGGATGTGCCATTGCCAAAGGAACTGAGTGGACGTGGGTAAATCGAGACTGGAAAAGATGCCTAGAACGCAAGAACCGAGAACTGAAACGCGCTGGAAGAAAGTGTATATCACGGTATCATGCAAGCGATTGCGAGAGTCTCCACTGCGAATTTGAGGGTTGGAGCGTAGAAGAGAAAAAAACATTCGTAGCGGAGTTGCTATCGATCATCAATAAGTATCATCTCCATATACTTGGAATCACTTTGAACAAATCTGAATTGTTAGAAGTCTATCCAGAGATTAAAGAGGATCGCGTCAATAGAGAATCTTATGCAGCGCTGGCGTGGCTGCTATTTCCAGAGATAGTACGGGAGGCAAAGATGCTGGATGCGTGCCCGACAGTACAGGTCGTATATGAGCGCGGCAATGTCTCACAGCACATGGTGAGCACCTTCGACCGCTTGAGAGCGTCGAATTTGCTTGACGCTGAAATATTCGATTCTATTGAAAAGGACACGTGGAACGTGCTTCCTCTGCAAGCAGCCGACCTGATTGCTTTTGAGGCAATGAAGGATAGAGATAATCAAAAAGGTCCGACTATTCGTGATCGGCGTTTCCCCCTCAAGGAACTTATGGGCGATAAGAGGCATGGAGGGGGAAGGGGAATTCATTTCGGCAAGGATGGATTAGAACGACTGCGGATAGAAAATCTTCTCGCGGCCAGATTGTCCACGTAGCTGACCTGCGCGGTGTCTGGTGGCGAATGTTAAACTCTCAGAGGATGCGGGGATGGCGGAATTGGCAGACGCGCTGGCCTTAGGAGCCAGTGGCCGCAAGGCCGTGCAGGTTCAAGTCCTGTTCTCCGCACCATTCAACCCGTTAACCTGTCCCATCTTTCCGATTGCACTCTCCAGCAACGCAGGGGTTGGGTGTACGTATTTCTGAGAAATCACAATGCTGCTGTGCCCTGCCAGCCTCTGGATTTCAAAAGCACCAACGCCGCTCTCCCCAAGGCGCGTGCAAAATGTGTGGCGCGTGCTATGTACCACGCAGTCGTCTGGCAGCTTCATCGCATCGCGCAGAGTCCTGAACTGCTCGCTCGCCCAGTGGCGCGACAACTGACTAGTGTTGTCTTTAGCAGGAAACACATATTTCTCCGCGATGTAGTTTTGAAAATGTTTAGCATCGTTACCGTCCAACGTTACCCACTTGGACTTTAACTTTTCTTTGATCTTCTCCAGAATGTCTCGTGCTCTGGTCGTCAGTGGAACGTGGCGTTTGGCGTACTTGCTCTTACCCTTCTCAACGTAGACCCAACCCAATGTTGCGCCCGACTTCGGCTCCAGACCGACGTGCTGCCATTGCAGAGCACACGCTTCACTGATCCGCAGACCAGTGTCAATCAAGAACGGCAAAGCATCGCGGAGAAATGGTGTGCAGTCTTCGTGGGCCAGCATTTCCGTGAGCAGTTCTTCTTTGATGACGAACTCACGCTGGCGTTCTCCCGGTAGCAGTTTGATTTTCGGTGCCTTCCTGATCAGGTTCCATTCCGCAGCGACCCTGAGCGCACGCCGCAGCGTACGCAGTGAGGCGTTGACCCGTGTGGCCGATACTATCTTGCGTCTCTGCTGCACCCAGCCTTCGATCACGGCAGGTGTTATCTGTGAGAGGTAGACATCAGTCAGACCCATACCGTAGAAGAGCAGTGGCCTGTACGCTTGTTTGTAGAACTCCAGCGTGCGTGGAGAAGGGACATTGTTCTTCAGATACGCGAAAAACTTGTCTTCAAACATCATCAGGTTCATTGGCCGTTCTTGGCGCACCTGCTTGACTGTGGAGAGTTCGCCTGTATCATTGATGGCAGTGAGCCAACGGGCTTCGACACTCTGTGCGCCGACTTTGGTTTTCTGCTTGGTGCTACGATCTATGCGTTCGCCGTTCCTGACAATACGTGACCACCAGATGCCACCGCGCTTGTACAGAGACATTGGGCCTCCCAAAAGTTCGCTGCCTACATCGTGCCTACAATTACGACACTGGTTCAGCATATCGCGTTGATTCTAAAGAGGCAAGTGAAATAGATTACCAGACTTAGGATCTGGCGGGTAAAACCGTGGGGGTTCGAGTCCCCCCTTTCGCACCAAAGATTTGCACGCGGCGCGATTTGGCGCGCGGACGCTGGCTTGGGAGACTTCTCTTCGATTGTGCGGAACCCGAACCGCGTTTCCCGCAACTCTCAAAGACGGCAAGCGGCGCACTGCAACGCGGCCAACTTCGCGGAAACGTACAAAACTCGCGATACAAATCAAAACATGAACAACCAGCAATGAACGACCAACAATGAACGACCAGCAATGAATGACCAAGAACTACTGCAAGCGGCTCTCGAAGAGGCCCGGCAAGGGCTGCGCGAAGGCGGATTGCCGATCGGCGCGGTTCTGGCGAACCGACAGGGTCAGGTTGTGGCCCGGGGACACAACCTGCGCGTGCAGTGCGGCGATCCCACGGCGCACGCCGAAACAGTGTGCCTGCGCAACGCGGGGCGACGTCGCGATTGGACGGAGCTGACGCTGGTCAGCACGTTGAGTCCCTGCATCATGTGCGCGGGTGCGGCCCTGCTGTTCCGGATTCCCCGCGTCGTGATTGGAGAGAATCGAAACTTCCTCGGCGCGGAAGACCTCTTCCGGCAACACGGCGCCAGGGTCGTAGTGCTCGACGATGCGGAATGCGTTCGCATGATGCGCGAATTCATCGGCACGCATGCGGATTTGTGGAATGAAGATATTGGGAAGTAACGACGGAGTTGGGTAGTGGCGGGGTTGAAATCTTTAACCACGAAGGACGCTGAGTAACACGAAGGAACCCGCGTACACGCGCACCCTTAGCGTGGGGCGGGCATCTGCCGATCCGGCTTCGGAGGCGCAGTCTCGCTGGCGGGCAGAACACTCTTCAGGTCCCACTTGCAGAGCGGACAACGGGTCGCAACCGAGTAGACGATGCGTCCGAAGGTTACGCACTTGGTATTGGGACACGCTCTCATCTCGACCTCCCTGTGACGCCGGAAATAAGTCCGATCTTCTCAGACTCGAAAATCGGCAGCTCAGAAAGTGACGTTAGCACGAAGATGAAATTCGCGTGCGCGTCTTTTCGATTCGCATCAATTGATTTTTCTTCTAGTTCATCCGCATCGGTCCGCGCTCGCTCGCGGGATAAGGCTGGCGGCGCGTGTTGTACAATCCCACGCCAATCGCATTTGCTCGACGAAGGAGCAGCCTAGCTCATGCAGTCCACACCGCCGGTGCCTGTGCCAGGCGCGGACTACGGCTTGCGGCGCGGAATTCTCTCTCCTCTGGAGACTCTGGCGCAGTCCGTTTCAACTGTCGCGCCGACCACAACGCCGGCGGCGACAATTCCCTTAGTCTGTGCACTCGCGGGCAACGGGACGTGGCTCGCGTACGTTCTGGCTACGGTCGCAATTTTCTTGGTCGCGTTGTGCATCGCGCGCTACGCGCGTCACTCGTCTTCTCCGGGATCGCTGTACACCTATGCATCGATGACCCTGCCGCCGTGGCTTTCAGCGACCGTCGCCTGGAGTCTGCTGCTCGCTTACGTGGCCACGGGATCAAGCGTGATCGGCGGCTTCTACCACTATGCCAACGTGTTATTGCGCGATGCCACCGGGCACGTCTTCTCTGCCGTGTTGCTGGCGCTGCTGGTGACTGGGGTTTCGATCTGGATCGCCTATCGCGATGTGAAGATTTCCGCGCGGCTCATGCTGTGGATTGAAGCGGCGTCGGTCTCAGTAATCGTGGTCGTGATCGCACTCGTGCTCTTTCGTCACGGCTGGCATTGGGATGGCGATCAACTTCACCTGCGCGGCATGAGCGGGAGCGGGCTCCGGCTCGGCCTGGTACTGGCGCTGTTTAGTTTTGTAGGCTTTGAAAGCGCGACCACCTTGGGCGCGGAGGCTCGCGATCCACTCCGAACGATTCCGCGCGCGGTAATTCAGAGTTCCGTTCTGACCGGAGCTTTCTTTACCGTATGCGCTTACTCGGAGGTCATGGGATTTCATTCCGTGGGCGGAGACTTGGGCGCGAGCCAGGCTCCCATGTACGTGTTGGCCAACGTTGGCGGCGTGCCGGTGCTGGGATTGCTGATTGACATCGGTGCGCTGGTGAGTTTGTTTGCCGGCACGCTGGCGTGCATAACGGCTGCGGCGCGCGTGCTATTGCGGATGGCGCATGACGGGCTCGCGCATGAATCGCTGGGTGCGACTCACGCCCGCAATCACACTCCCAGCCGGGCCGTAGTCATCACTGGAATCGCGGCCGTGCTTCCGGTCGCTGTGCTCGCGGCTCGCGGAGCCAGCGGGTTGGATGTGTATGGCTGGATGGGCTCGCTTGCGACTTATGGCTTCATTGTGGCCTACGCGTTGGTGTGCGTGGGGCTGCCGCGCTATCTGCGGCAGTACCGGGTGTTCAGCGGCGGTGCGCAAATCGTTCCCTGGCTGGCTGCGACAGCCATGCTGCTGGCTCTGCTGGGTAATCTCTATCCGGTGCCCGAAGGGCCTTACGGGAAGCTGCCTTACGTCTATCTCGCGTATTTGATTGCGGGGCTGGGATGGTTTCTCGTGCGGGCGCGCAGTAAACGGGTCGGGGCAGCGGAGACCACTGAGCCGTCATAGCCATAAAGCCAGTTATAAAAATTAGTGATTCAGGTCAAAAGAATTTTCACTGGGTCGACGGCTTCCGCTTTCTACGGAGTTCGCGTACATTTGGCGGCATAGTTTTCCAGCCTGACTGTGCAGCACCAGTGCGGAGCCGACCAGCTCCCGGCCGAGTCGTAGATAGTGAAATTGCAATCCACGACCGGCAGCGGTCGCATGGGATTTGTGTTTCTACCCCGACGAGGTTCACTTTGATGGCAACGAATTTGACGGCGAAGAATTTGATGGCAACGAAGATGAAGCTTGGAATCCCCTTACTGGCCGTGCTTTTGCAGCTTTCCCTGTGCGCCGCGGCGCAACAGACACTGGGCGGCATCACTGGAACTGTGTCCGACAAGAGCGGCAGCGTGTTGCCCGACTCTACCGTCACCATCGTCGGAGATCAGACCAAGCTGACGCGCACGCTGAAAACGAACGGCAACGGCGCGTATGACTTCGTCAACCTGCCCATCGGCACTTATACCGTCACGGTGGCCCATGATGGATTCCAAACCGAAAGACTGGCTTCGATTCCGGTGCAGGCGGATCGAACCGCGACCCTGAATGTTTCCATGAAGGTCGGCCAGGTTGGGACCACCGTTGACGTCGAGGCAGCGCCGGCCATGAATGCGGTCGACACGACAAACGGCTACATACTGGAGCAAAATCAAATCGAGGAAGTACCGCTGCCGACCGGCAGTTTCACCGGGCTGGCCATTCTTTCTCCGGGAGTGAATGCGGAACTGCCCAGCGGTACCGGCGTCAACGCCGGGCTGGGAAATCAGCCGATCTGGGCCAACGGCCAACGCGACACGAGTAATACTTTTCTGCTGAACGGCGTGGACGCCAGCAATCTTTTCAACGGCAAGAGTACGAGCTCGGTAGCTTCGGCGCGCATTGTGAATAACACTGGCGTTTCAGGCGCCGGCAGCACCACGGCGCAGGTCATTCAGAGCACGGCATCCCCGTATCTGGCCATCGGCCAGGCTTTGCCCACGCCCGCGCCTGAAACCATTCAGGAGTTTCGCGTCAATACATCGATGTACGATGCACAACAGGGCTCGACCAGCGGCGCCCATCTCGACATGAGCACCGCTTCCGGCACCAATTCCATTCACGGCTCGGCTTACGGTCACTTCGGAACCAGCGCGTGGAATGCAGCCCCGTATTTCTACAAGCAGGACGCCAACATCCCGCCGAATGAAGATGTGCCTGAGCTGCATCGTTACACGGTGGGCGGAACGCTGGGAGGTCCGCTCATTAAGAACAAGCTTTTCGGCTTTATCAGTTACCAGCACACCCACGCTTCCGATCTGGAGATTGGAACCTCGCGAACGGCCGTGCCTACCGGCCTGGGGGCCGATCGCAGCGCGGCCGCACTGGCGGCGGTTGATAATCAGAATTTTCGAACGCAAACAGTTAATGGCACTCTGTACCTTTGCAACCAAGCGCCGCCACCGCCCGCAGTCGCAATGCCCTGTCTTACCGCGGGAGGAGTAGATCCAACCGCGCTGCAATTGTTGAACACCACGCTGCCCAACGGCCAGCTTCTGTTCCCGTCAGCGAATCCTAATTTCGTACCAACGCTGAACTTCCCGGAGAATGTTTTCCTCACACAGTCGGCCTATTTCATCACCGATCAGGCGGTAGCCAATCTCGACTACCAGCCCAAATCCACCGACACTCTGTCTTTGAAATATTATTACCAGCACGATCCCACGATTGCGCCGTTCGGATACTCCGCGGTGGAAGGCTTCCCGCAACACCTGGACGCGGGCAGCCAGGTTGCCTCCATCACAAATACTCAATCTTTTGGACCGAACTTCAGCGTCGCCGAAGTATTTGGCTTCATTCGCGAAAAGGTTTACAGCACGATCGGCCAGCCCTTCTCGCCTGGATCGGTAGGTATCAATAACCTGGGCTCCAATGTTTTTCCGGGCATAACGATTGTGGACGATCTGGGAAACGAATCCCCGTTGAATACCAACTTCGTTTTCAACGCGGGAACTACGATCGGCTCGACGGCGGCTTCGCAGGGCGCTTTTACCGGCATTTTTCAGAACCGCTGGATGCCCTCCGCCAATGCGATTTGGAGCCACGGAAAACACACGGTCACCTTCGGCGGAAACTATTCCTACACGCAACTCAACGCGCGCGATGAACGACCGAACTCGGGCATGATCGGTTTCGTCAACTGGGACGACTTCCTCACCGGCTCGCCTATCACCTATACGGCCGATGGATTCATCACCACAACTTTTCTGCAGGGCGACGCCAACCGCTACTACCGCTCGAATGAAACCGGCTGGTATGTTCAGGACAAGTTTCAAGTCCGTCCCAACCTCAGCTTCAGCGGTGGCCTGCGCTTTGACTATCACGGAGGCTTGAAGGAAAAGAACGGCCGCATTTTCAATTTTGATCCCTCGCGGTACAGCTACGACGCAACCAGCGACACGATTACCTCGAACGGCTTCATCATCGCCGGGAACAATCCTGATTTCCCGTCGCACGGCGTCAGTGATTCGACGCTGACGGGACGGCAATGGGGAATCGCGCCCCGCGTGGGCGTGGCCTGGAGCCCTCAGGCGTTCAAAGACAAGGTTGTGGTTCGCGCCGGCTGGGGCCTGTACTATGATCGCGGTGAACTCTTCACTTACCTCTCTCCGGGCTTTGCCTCGGGCGTGATCGCAGGCGGCCCGTTCGGAGTGAACCAGACTCCACCCTGGGTGAACCAGCAATCTTGCAGCACTTACGGCTATTCGTATTGCAGCAGTTTCGAGGCCCCCTGGGGAACTACGCTGGGGCCGGGACCCAGCGGCAATCCCGCTTTTCTGAACCTGCCGAACGCCGGCGACATCGAGAGCGGGGCTCCGCTGTTCTCATTCGCCGATTACAACCGCGCTAACAAACTGCCTTACAGCATGAACCAGACGCTCGATATTCAGTGGCAGCCACGCAATGATCTGGTGTTTGAAATCGGATATGTCGGAAATCTGGGGCGTCATGAGGTCGTTCCATTGCCCTTCAACCAGGCGGCGATCGCTTCGCCGACCGCTCCCATCCGGGCCGGTACACCGGTCGAGCAGGACTACACTTACGGTTACTCGATCGTCACAGAAAACACAGTCTTCCCATATCCCTCGATTAACCTGCCCAACGGTCAGCCCTATCAACAAACCTTCGAGGGCGGCAACGTCGACCTGCGAGTTCCTTACATCGGTTATTCCTCCGAGTCGGAGTCTTACACCGCTGCCGGAATCTCCGCTTACAACGCGCTTCAAACTCACTTCGAGAAGCGCATGAGTCATGGCTTCTCGATCGGCGCCTCGTATACCTTCTCCCATGCAACGGACGAGCAAAGCGCCATGGGACTGTTCTACAACGGCAATAACCCGCTGGATTTGCGCTCCGGCTACGGACTCTCCGACTTCGACCGCAAGCACGTCATCAATTTCACCTACACCTATGAGCTGCCGAAATTTTTCCCGGCAAGTTCGCTCAAGGGCATCCTCGTCGACGGTTGGTCGATCTCGGGTTTGACAGTCCTGCAAAGCGGGCAGCCGTATAGTGTTATCGATTATTCGGGCGCGGTGGGCAGCATCTTCTACGGCGTGAACGATGGCATCACGAACCCGGTGGTACCGCTTTCGGGCTGCACTCCGAAGCAGGCGCTGACCGGGTCCTCCGGAGCGCATGCCAATGAAGCCGACCCCAACTCGTTTGCGCTGAAAGCATCCTGCTTCGGGCTTCCGCTGTTGAATGCGGGCGACTTGAACGGCGCGATTCCGAGCAACGATCCCTACGAAACAAACTTCATCGCCAAGGGCGAGCGCAACATCTTCCGGCAAACCTGGCAGCGGCGCGCCGACCTCTCGATTGGAAAGTCCACGCAGATCACCGAACGGGTCTTGTTGAAATACAGAATGGAAATCTTCAACCTGACCAATACGGCGAGCTTCGATATCCCCATCGACGATGTGAGCCAGAACATCAACTTCAACGGCTTCCCGGTCGTCGGCCAGCCTGCCACGATTCCGCCATGCGACACGACGTACACAGCCCTGTACGTCTGTTCGTCACTCAGCGGCCTCGGCATTACGAACAAAACCATTGGCAGTCCGCGGCAGATCCAGATGTCGTTGCATCTTATTTTTTAACGAAATTGTGAAACCTGGCGGCTGAAACCGGGCTGCCAGCGGGGCTTTTCAGGAGACGCCCAGATTCGCAGCCGCGACATCAACAATCGCCTTGCCGATGCTCAGCGAGGCCGTCGCCGCCGGCGAGGGCACGTTGAGGACGTGCAATACATTCCCAGAAGGCACAAATAAGAAATCGTCCGCTAAAGCGCCGTCGGGCTTCAGTGCCTGGGCGCGCACGCCCGAGCCGCCGGGCACCAGATCCTTCTCGCTAACTTCCGGCAGCAAGCGCTGCAAGGCGCGGACGAAAGCCGGCTTCGACAGGGAACGATGCCATTCGTCGAGACCATTGCGCCAGTGCTTCCGGGTCATGCGCCAGAACCCGGGAAATGTCAGTGAGGAAGCCAGGTCGCGCACGTTGATGTCGCGGTGACGGTAGCCCTCGCGCGCCAGCGCGAGCACGGCGTTCGGGCCGGCATCCACGCGGCCGGTGATGCGCCGGGTGAAGTGGACTCCGAGAAACGGAAAGCGCGGATCAGGCACGGGATAAATCAGCGCCCGTACCAGCGCGGCGCGCTCGGGAATCAGATCATAGTACTCACCGCGAAAAGGAACGATCATCACGCCGGGGTCATCTCCCGCCATCCGGCTGATGCGGTCGCTGAACAGTCCGGCGCAGTTGATGAGCGAAGTCGTGGAGAACGCGCCTCGCGGAGTCTCGATCACGATTTCGTTTGCTGACCGGCGGATGCCGGTGGCGGCTGCGGAAGTGAGCACCGTGCCGCCACCCGCGGAAATCAGCTCCGCATATTTTTCGCACACTGCGGCGTAGTCCGTAATTCCCGTCGAGGGCACGACCAGGGCTTGCAGTCCTGCAGCATGCGGCTCGATTTCGCGCAGTTCCTCCGGACCGATCAGACGCAGGCCGACCACGCCGTTGGCTTCTCCGCGCCGGCGTAGTTCCTCCAACCGAACAAGTTCGTCCGCGTGAGTTGCGACAATGACTTTGCCGCAGACGTTGTGTGCGATTCCATGTTCGCGGCAGAACTCGATCATGGCCGCCGCTCCGCTCACGCACAGGCGGGCTTTCATGGAACCGGGCTTGTAGTAGACGCCAGAGTGAATCACGCCGCTGTTGTGTCCGCTCTGGTGGCGGGCGACGCGGTCTTCCTTCTCTAGAACCAAGAGCCGGAGGTGCGGAAAGCGGCGCGTGATCTCGAGCGCGACCCCTAGCCCGACCACACCGCCGCCGATGACGACTATGTTGTAGCGAGAGTCGGTCATTTCGCTTACAAGGATCAGGAACTGCGACCGCCGGCCTGTAACCGCCTCAGTCTACGACAAGCGTCACTTGCGTGCTGTGGCTGAGAGATCCAGAGGTGCCGGTAACAGTAATAATGTAGGTGGTGGGCGTGCCCGTCGTGCCGCCCCCGCCTCCGTTACTGACCCCGCCGCAGGAAAGCAGCGATAGGGACAGGAATAAAGACAAGGTGAGCGAAACCAGCAGAGGGAACCAGCCCAACCGGCGTTGCCTGCGCTTCGCGCCGCGGCGTGTGCCCGCCATTCCGAAGCCGATTACGATTCCGGGCAGCAATAGCCACGGCACATACTCCGGCACATACTCCGGCGCACCGAGGAGGGCGGCGCGGGAAATGCTTGAGGTCGACGTTGTGCTCGGCTCTTTTCGCGCAGTTCGCGTCTGCCGTCGCACGTCGGCGTTGCTTGTCGTTGTCGTAGAAATGTTCAGGACTACATCGACTGCGGAGTTTCCGGGAGTTGTCGGTGTCGATGGAGTGAATATGCACTGCGCCTGCGCTGGCAGTCCGGCCGTGCATGCCAGCGTGACGGCAGCGTTAAACGAAGCGCCCGGCGGATTCGGAGCAACCGCGAGCTGGTAAGCGCCGCTGGTCTGGCCCGCAGTTACCGTTTGAGTGGACGTGGCCGAGCTGATGGAAAAATCGGTAATCACGGTGAGTGGCAGTTGCACGGTTTGGCTCGGCTGTCCGGATGAGTCCGTCACCGTCACGTTGATGTTGTAGGCGGCGGGTGGTGCATTATTGGGTGCGTTCAGGGTTACCGTCAAGACCGCCGCGGCATTCGCGCTGATGGTCACTGGATTTGCCGGCGTGAGCGCGCACTGCGCCCCGGGCATTGCGCTGGCGTCGCACGTAGCATTGACTGAGCCGCTGTAACTCGGAGTTACCGACACTTTGGCAGTCGACTGCGTCCCAGCATCCGTGCTGGCCGGAAATGGCTGGATCACCGCCAGCTGAAGTTCCGGGCTCCCGGCGCTGCTCGTCACCACCAGCGATACGGTTACCGAATGGGCCAGTGAGCCTGTCGTCCCAGTGAGAGTCCCCATGAGAGTTCCAAGGAGCGTTCCTGTGAATGTTCCCGTCACCGTGATCGAGTAGGTGCCTGCGGGGGTCGTAGCGCCCGTGGAAATACTCATCCCGACCGGCGCCGACGTATTTCCTGGCGTTACCGGCGTGGATGGGCTGAAAACACATTGCGCCCCGGCAGGAAGTCCGCTGGGGCACGACAGAGCAACGGCACCGCTAAACGACGCGCCCGTGGGCTGAACGGTCAGGTTATAGGCTGCGGTGGTTTGGCCTGCGGCCACGGTCCGACTCGCGGTCGAGGAAGCGACGAGAAAATCCTGCACGGTCACAGCTACGGTGAAATTATGGCTTGGCACTCCGGTCGTATCCTGGGTGTTGAGGTTGACGTTGTACGTTCCCGGCGTCGCACTGCTGGGCACACCGATCGTCGCGACCAGCGATTCGGTTGATCCGAGGTTGACGATAATCGGATTCCCCGGGTTCAGCGAGCAGGTTGCACCCGCCAGTGAGCTGGCGACGCAAGTCGCGTTGATATTGCCGGTGTAGTACGTCGATGGCGTGAACATCATCGTCGCTGCGCCTTGCCCGCCCGGAGTGAGCGAAAGCGCTGCCGTGCCCGAGATTTGGTAGTCCCCCACGTTGAAAGGGATCAACAGGGTGTGATTTGTGGCGCTTGAGGCTCCCTGCACGAGCAGTTGGTAGCTGCCTGCACTCAGAGTTGTCGCGTTGACGGTGACGTTCGCCGTGGTGGGAAAAGAAGTGACCGCGCTGGGATTTACGCTGCAACTCCCGCTGCCCGAAATGAGCGAGCACGTCAGATTGACGATCCCGGTGAAACCGCTGGCTGCGGTAATACTGATCGGTCCGCTGCCGGCGCTGTTACCGGCGTTTACGGTGGGGAAAGCGGTGGGGGAGCTGAGCGTGAAATCAGGGTTGTTGCTCAGAACATGCAGGACGGCGCTTACTTCGTGTGTCGTGTTATTTGCATCGGAACCGGTTCCCTGTACGTTGAAATAGTAGTCTCCGACTGCCCCGCCGGCAGTGACCGTAAAGGGCGTATTAATCCCCGGGGTCACCGGCGAAGGCGCCGGAGTGCACGTGCCCGGCAGAGGCGGTACGAAGATCGCGCAGCTTAATGTCACTGCGCTGGAATACCCGTTCAAGGCGCTGGCTGTGCCGTTGAAGATTGCGACCTGCCCGAAGTTGACAGTCAGGGGCGAGTTGGAAACGGACATTTCAAAATCCGGCGCGAGCACCAGATTGTATTGCCACACGCCGCGGCCATACGTGGAAGCCCGCAGCAGTTGCTGGCCACCGGAATTGAAAACCGCAAGAGCGGTCACCGCGACATTAGGCAGGAATCCGGTCTGGCCTTGGCCGGAACTTGGCCCCACTTCCGTCCAACTGGCCGCGGAGGTGGAACTGCCGAAGACGCCGACGTCGGTTGCGACGTAGACTTGAGACAGTGCAGGATAGACCACCACCGCATTCACCGGCGAGTCGGGAAGGTTGGCGGTGAAATCGGTCCAGGACGCCCCAGCGTTGATGGTCTTCCACACATGGCCCGTGCCCCCGGTAAATCCCATCACTGTCACGTAAGCAGTTTTTCCAGTCGCATCGGACGAATCGATCGCGACGCCGGATATGGGGAACTGGTTCGGGTTGATATTGCCCAGCGGACCGTTATTAGTCACATCGGCAAATGCAGAACTTCCGGCCGAAGCATCGGTGGTCACCCAGACGTTGCCACCGGCGGGGGTAGTGAGAGGACCATCCAGCGGGCCTTGTGCGCTGGTCGTGGCGTAAATGACGCTCGAACCGTTTTGGTCGGTCGCGCCTCCCGCAGCCAGAGCCTGCACCAGGTTGACTTCGCTCCCCGAGCATGTCCCCGAGCCCAGAGTGTCGAAGTTCGGGCTGAGAACGGAGTAAGCGCCGCCCGCGCGCGGCCCGCGCCACACGCGGCAAGTCCCAACCAGCGTCGCCGTGGAAGACTGCGGATCGAGAATGTAAGGAAAATAAAAAGCTCCGTCGTCGCCGCCGACGGTACTGCTGGTGACAACGAAGTTGAATCCGCTGTCGTTGCAGTTCACCCCGCTGGGGCAGAACTGAACGCCGAGGCCGCCGGGCGGAATGTCCGGATTCGAGGCATACCAGTTCGTTGGCACGGCTGGATCAATCGCGTTATAGCCGCCGTCGCCGCCCAGGATATTCCCCCAACTCGTGTTCGTGGTTGCCTGGTTCGTCGCGGGCGAGCCGCTATCCTGCGTTCCTCCGAGCAATGTGTTGGGATCAGTGGGATGCTGCGAGAAGCTGACAAATTGCGTCATCGATCCCAGATCCTGATTGAGATCGTCAAACTGATTGGTGCCCGTGCACGCGCCGCTGTTCAGCCCGGCAAATCCGTTGAGGGCGCGGTAAATGCCTCCGTCGTTGGCGAAGTACAGCAACTCATTGCCGGAGTCGCTGCCTGAACTCGGAATCGCGTAGGCCAGCGCGTGCTGGTCGGGATGCACGTGCGATGGCGCGGCAATCGGGTCGCATCCGTAAACGTGAGTGAGGTTGATGAACGGAGAGGTTGCGCAAGTCGGATTGACCGAATTGATGCCGCACTTGTACAGATTGACCGCGCCTGCATACAAGTCGGTCGCCGCACCGTTCGGAACCGCCAGCAGTTCCAGGTTGTAGTCGCCCTGTTGCACGCCGCAGCCGTCAATATCGCCGCAATTGGTGATCGTGGTGTCGGGAATCGAAATCCACGACGCGCCGCCGTCGAGGCTTTGCCACATGCCATCGTCGACGGGACTGCCGTTGACAGCGAGCGAAATGTACCAGGCATACATCTCGTTGCGTCCCGGTACCACCGTGATTTCCGCGCGATAGATCGGACAGGCGTAACTATTCGAGGTGGATTGCGGCGGACATGCTGTAGTGCTGAGCGCAGCGCCACCGGGCTGAACCGCGAGACGAGTCCAGTTCACTCCGTCGGGCGAAGAATAAAAGCCGTGATAGCGAATGGCGGCAAAGAACAGCCCTGCCGTAGCGTTGTAGACGACCGACGTCGCGGACGTGGCGTCGGTGGCTCCGCCGGGGTCGACCAGCGCGTCGTAGTTCCAGCTCTGGCCGGCATCGAGCGAAGTGTAGAGCCCGCGCGTCGTGTTGACGGTGACAGCTCCGTCGACCAGCCCTTCGGATGTAGTGGCCATGGCCGAAACCACTGTGCTCATCTGTCCGCTGGTGGTGCTGAATGCCATGCGCGTACCGCCCAGTCCACTGAATGACAGTGCGCCGCTATTGGCCGTGGAGACCAGCGTCCACGTGGTTCCGGCATTTGTCGAGAGCAAAATTCCGAGGCCGAAATAAGAGTCGCCGGAATTGTCAGCTTCCCCAGTGGCGGCGAGAATCACAGTCTGAGCGGGATTGGTATTGCCGGGCTGGATGGCGATTGCGCCGATCGACAGCGTAGCCTGGTCGTCGGTGACAGGAGTCCAGTCCACGCCACTAGCGGTGCTGCTGGCGGCGTTGGTCGACTTCCAGACTCCGCTTTGGGCTCCGCCAATATATACGGTGTTGCCGGTCGCGTCTGCGGGATCGATGGCGACGGCGGTCGCGCGTCCGGAGACCTGGCCATAATTCTGCGTGCCGTTGCCGGTCGCGTCGGAAGCCAGAGGCACGGGGCCTAACGGAGTCCACGCGCCAGTCGAGATCGAGGTATTTCCATCGACGAGAGCCGATGGCGTGTGAGCGGCGCCAGAGGCGGCGACAGCCGCGGTGTGCTGTGCGCGCATCCGAAGCTTCGCCTCATAGGCGCGGCGCCGAAGTTCGGCGGACGGTTTCCCGCGGACCAGGCGTCCGCGGAAAAACCACTGGCTGCGCTCTTTGACGTGATCGGCGTCAGAATCAGGGATGGGGCTTTCAGGAACGGTCTGCTTCGCGCCTTGTGCCCGGGCGATTGAAATCAATGCGAGGCTCATCAGAAGGAAGGTTGGAATTCGCAACGAAAAGAGAAAACGCCGGCTGGGCATGAGGAAGCTCACCGCCAGTATGGGAAGCGGACGCCGAGGAAGCAATGTAAAAGCGCCGAAAACCGCCGTCGATGGACCACTTCGGGAAAACTGCTTCCGCCGGTGAACGCCACGAACCTGCGCTCAGCCTGTACAATCTGTTTTTCCAAGATTGTTTTCCAAGATTGCTTCGAAGAAACGGACGGCCACGCACATGAGATCTTTTCCCCGCGTCTTACTGGCCGCATGCATTCTTCTGAGCACGATTTCCGGCTGGGCCCAGGAGAAGAACGGCTCTCCTGCATTGGTCATAGCGGCAGCGGCCGATTTGAGCTCCGCGCTGCAAGAGATCGGGGACAGTTACGAGAAGAAGACCGGCGTGAAGGTGAAGCTTTCGTTCGGAGCCTCGGGGGCTCTCACGCAGCAGATTCAGAACGGCGCTCCATTCGATCTGTTCTTTTCGGCGGACATGGATTATCCGCGGCAACTAATTGCCGCGGACAATGCCGACGGGTCAAGCCTGTATCAGTACGCGGTCGGAAGGCTTGTGCTGTGGGTTCCCGCCGACTCTCCGCTCGATGTCGAACACCAGGGCATGAAGGTTCTGCTCGATCCCTCGGTCAAAAAGATTGCCATCGGCAACCCGCAGCATGCACCCTATGGCCGCGCAGCCGTGGCAGCCCTGCGCCACGCGGGGCTCTACGATCAAGTCGCGGATCGACTCGTTTTGGGCGAGAATATCTCGCAGGCGGCGCAGTTCGTGGAGTCAGGCAACGCGCAGGTGGGTTTCGTGGCACTGGCCCACGCCGCCGCGCCCGCGATGCGCGGCAAAGGAAAGTACTGGGAGGTTCCGGCCGAGTTTTACCCTCCGCTGGCACAGGGAGTCGTTGTGCTGTCGCACTCCCAGCATAAGAAGGAAGCGACGGAGTTTCTCGACTACATCAAAACGAAAGATGTAGGCGAGTTACTGCGAAAGTACGGTTTCACGTTGCCGCAATAATAAACAACGAATTTTCGAGAGACGCTGCGCAAGGCATCATGGCCAACCCATTATGACGATCGACTGGCAAGCCTTCCGGCTAACGCTGCAACTGGCGGTCACGGTATCGGCCGTGCTGCTCGTGATCGGGCTGCCGATCGCCTACTGGATTGCCTTTTCTCGCTGGCGCTGGAAGTTTCTGGTCGAAGCAGTCGTGGCGCTGCCCATCGTGCTTCCGCCGACTGTTCTCGGATTCTATATTCTGGTGGCGCTCGGACCACACAGTCCGCTTGGGCGCTGGTGGATCGCACTCACCGGCCACACCCTGGCCTTCACCTTCAGCGGCCTGGTAATTGGTTCCATCCTCTATAGTCTGCCGTTTGCGGTGCAGCCCTTTGCCGCATCATTCGCCGGCGTCGATCGCAAGCTAATTGCCGCTTCGGCTACCCTAGGCGCTTCCCCGCTAAGAACTTTCTTTCGTGTAATCGCGCCGCTGTCGGTCCCCGGACTGATTACCGGCGCTGCCCTCAGCTTTGCCCACACCATGGGAGAGTTCGGCGTCGTACTCATGGTGGGCGGAAATATTCCCGGCGTCACGCGCACTGTTTCGATTGATATTTTCGATCGCGTGCAAGCCTCCGATTACGCCGCCGCCAACGAGACCGCGCTGCTGCTGCTAGCGCTCAGCTTCGCCGTACTGGCGCTCGTATATGGTCTCAACCGGAAAGCGTGGGTGATCGGCCCCGTAAGATAAGTGCGAATTAGTTTTCGTCTGTCATTCTGAGCGAAGTGGATGATTCGCGAAGCGAACCATCCACGCAGTCGAAGAACCCCCTTTCCCCGAGGAACTGCCACCGGCCTGTCGAGGAACTTCTACCAACGCTCTAAGGCTTGACTTTGCCAACCAAAGCACGCCTCTCTAGAATGAACTGCGATGCAGGAACGTCGTGCGATCGATTCGGCCGAACTCAGCAAAAAATCCGGCCCGTGCCTCCAGGCATCGCTTCGCAAGCGCTTGCCGTCTGGAGGTCGCGAGTTCGTGCTGGAAGTCGACTTCCAGACAGCCCCTGGTTTCACGATTCTCTTCGGCCCATCCGGAGCGGGCAAGACGACTCTGCTCGATTGCGTCGCCGGATTAACCCGACCTGACTCGGGACACATCGCGATCGGCGACCGCGTCTGGTTCGATGCCGCGACCGATGCCAGTCTCTCTTCAGTCGATCTCCCAGTGGCGAAGCGTCGCGTCGGATATGTATTTCAAAGTCTCGCCCTGTTCCCACATCTCACAGTGGAACAGAACGTGCAATATGGCCTGACGCATTTGCCGCAGGCGGAGCGCGCGGCGCGATCTTCCGCGATTCTTCAGGCATTTCGAATCCCTCATCTCGCGCGGCGCTACCCGCGAGAGATTTCCGGGGGAGAAAGCCAGCGCACCGCTCTGGCCCGAACGCTCGTGACCGATCCCGCCGTGCTACTGCTCGACGAACCCTTGGCCGCGCTCGATGCAGGGACCAAGTCGAAGATCATCGACGATCTACGCCTGTGGAATCAGGCTCACCGCATTCCCATCCTCTATGTCACTCACAGTCGGGAAGAAGTTTTTGCCCTGGGCGAGCGCGTGCTGGTCCTCGACACCGGACGCATCGTGGCCCAAGGCTCACCCCACGAAGTGATCGCAGCGCCGCTGCAGGAAACGGTCGCGCAATTGGTGGGATTCGAGAATATTTTCGATGCGGTGGTGGAGGCAATCCGTCCTGAACGAGGCACCATGACGTGTCGCATCGCAGGCGACGGTGGCGCAGTGCTGCTCGAAACCCCGCTGGTACGCGGAGGCGTGGGCTCGGAACTGCGCGTCGGCATTCGCGCCGGCGACATTCTGCTGGCCACGGTGGCGCCGGTCGGTCTAAGCGCCCGCAATGTGATTCCGGGCCGCATCACCTCGCTCGAGCAGCGCGACGTAATCGTCTCCGCCCGCGTGAAGTGCCGAGTCGAAATGGAAGTCCACCTCACCCTCGCCGCCCGCGATTCCCTGCAACTCGAGCCGGGCAAGGAAGTATGGCTGGTGATCAAAACGCACTCCTGTCACTTGATGCAGAGGTAACGAAAGCATCACTGCGGTCGTACAGCCGCATCCTGCACTTGACTCTGCTCCATCTCAATCACCGCGGCCCACTGCCCCCTGCGTTCTTCCGAGAAGACGATGCGCCCGCCGAGAATCTGCGCCGCGGCCGCCGGCGGCAAGTCGCGATGGTAGCCGAAGAATCTCCGCTTGAGATCGGTCCAGGCTTTCCCGAGCGAGGCATCCCAGCGATCCAGCAGCGGATGCGCGGGCTCGTACTTAGTTGAGAACACCAGCGCAACCTCGAAGTGCGATCGAAAGTCGGCAGCCGACAATACCTCTTCCAGAGAAAAATCTTCGATGCGCACCACCTGCACCGGGCGCGTAACATAGCCCAGCCAGGGACGAGCCAGTTCGTCCGAAGCGGGCCACGCCGTGAGCACGTGCGCCATGGGATAGCGGGCCTCGAGAAAGCGCTCCGCATCCTGGTGCAGAACAATGTAATCGCGATAGGCGAGATTATCTTCCGGAGCGAATCCGTAGGGCGGATTCCAAAACCACGCCGCCACGAACGCAATCGCCACCACTGCGACGGCTGCGGGCCAATAGCGCAGTCTCCGGCGCAGAGTCGACACGGCAACGATGATCACCAACGGCACCGCCGGCAACATATAGCGTGCCAGTTCCGCGCCGCCGATCAATGCCATCGTCACAATATAGGTAGCCGCGACCACGAGAAAGATCATCTGCACCGGGATCGCGATGCGCGGGCGTTCGACGTCGAGATCTTCGTCCTCTTTTAATGGCGGCAACAGCATCGCCAACAACATGCCCAGCGTCAGCAGCCACAGATGCATGTAGCCGAAGACCTGCCACAGGCGCAGCAGCAGAGCCAGCAAGAATCGCCAAGGGTTTAGAGTGGCGGCGACGTTGTAGCGGAAGAATTCCGGATTACCGAAAACGTATCCCGTGCGGGCATAGTGATAGGCGTACCAGAGGATTAGCGGAACGAGAGGAAATAAGAGCGGAAAAATCCGCCTCGACGAGCGCCCGTCGGATTCAGCATCTGAGCTTTGCCATAAGCTTCGCAGCGAACTCGCTTTCGGCGCAACAAGTCCCTGCGGCACGACAAAGCGTAAAGCTTCCCATCCCACCACAGCAAGCGGCGCGAGAATCGCCGTTTCTTTGGCTAGCGCTGCCAGCGAGAACCAGATCGCCGTCGCGACCGAACGTTCCTCGAGATAAGCACACAAGCCCCAGAAAATCAGCCCCGCTGCGGCCAGATCCACCTGCGCCAGCGAACTTTGCGCAAAGAAAACCGGATACAGAGCAGTGCACAGAGTCGAGGCGATCGCCACCTGCGTATTCGCCACGCGCTGCGCCAGCCGAAATACTCCCAGCAGAGTGAACGCGGCGACCATCAACATCGCCGACCGCGTCACCAGCGGCGCGTAGCCCACGCACTTCCACCACAGCGCAAGCCATGCCATCACCAGTGGCGGATGGGCGTTTGATACTGTCGTATGCGGAATCAGACTCCCGCTGAGCAACAGATCACGCGCCGCAGGCACGTAGTATCCCGCTTCATCCCAGAAGTAAGGAAGCTCCAGCAGCGGCAGGTGCAGCAGAAAAATCGCAATCAGGACACCAGCGAACACTACGGCCGGATGGCATCGCAACCCGGCACCTGACAAGGGATTGCCACGGATCGCTACGGGCGGTGGTTTCTTGAGCATTTCCAATTTTGTTGTTGATAAGGTTGTTGATCCGTGTAGATCCGTCCAAATCCGTGGCCCAGGGATTTGGACTCAGTGCACCGGCCCCTGCGGTCCCATCCGCGGGTCCAGTTTGATCTCGCCGAAAGCGCTCTCGTAGCCGGCCACGTTCTGCTGTAGAAGGCCGAGCAGCGCCTTGGCCTGCTGCGGGCTCAGGTAGATGCCCTGAAAGCTCTTGATCTCCACGTGAGTCTCGCTTTGTTGCTGCAGCGTCCCGAAGACCAGAAAGAAATCCCAGATATTCACCCGCATCTGCACGCTGTTGGCGTAATTCTCGCGATAGTCGGGGGCGTTGAGTAACTTCACATTGGGTTGTGTCGGATTATTCATACGCGAAAGTGTAAATGAGTTGCTGGCCGGGAAGAAACCGCCGGCAGCCAAAGCCACTCCCGGTTTATGCAAAAAGCCCCGGCAGACAGCCTTGAATCCAGTGCAACTGACAAAAACTGTCACGCATATGAAGGTTTGCGGCGGGTAACGTCCCGTAACGGACACCGACCTTGGTTTTTCCCGATATTGAAAATACAAGACTTACACCCGCCCGGTTCGTTACTTTGGGCAGTACCTTATGGCGCGCAAAGTGCGATAGAGTTTATGTTCCTCGGAAAGATGGAGTCGCGGGCTAACTTTATGACGCAAAATAACGATCAGGGGATGATGGAAGAAATTGTTCTTCCCGAACATCTGCTTCCTTTGGGCGCGGTGCTGGGCCAGGGGGTATCGGCGCTGGACCTGTGCATGGTTCTGGCCAAGATTTTTCGCGTGCAGTATACCGAAGTCGCTCTGATGCGGCTGGAGCAGGGCTCGCTGCACTTTGTGTTTCCCGAATACTTGCGCACCTCGGGCGCGATTCCGCTGTCCGGCAAAGCGGTCGCGGCGCACACCGCGCTCAGCAAGAAGGCGGAGATTTTCAACAACTTCGCCCGGGTCAAGCACGCCAGTATTTTTGAAACCATTAAACCGGCCGCGACCGACACGGACGAACCGATTCATCCTTCGCCCATTCAGAAGCTGATGTCGGTGCCGATCATGGACCAGGATTCCGTAGTGGTGGGCGTGATTCAGATCTCGCGCAAGGCGCTCGATGCCAAATTCGCGCAGGATTTCAGCCGCGAAGACCTGCACGACCTGGAGTTGGTGGCTGGACTGCTGGCCACGGCGCCGGCCCTGCTGGCGAACTAAACTTCAATCAAAACTCGCTTTCGATCTGAGGCTCTGGGGACAACAAGTTTTCGTCCTCGGAGCTTATTTCGTATTCAGTTCCTTCAGTGGAACCCGCAGGTCCGCTCCCGTCATCTCTTTCGGCTCGTCGATCGCCATCATTCCCAACAAAGTCGGCGAAATGTCGCGCAACGAGCCGTTCGGCTTCAGCGTGAACTGTTTGGCGTTTTCTGAGATCACAATAAATGGCACGGGATTGGTCGTGTGCGCCGTATGCGGACCACCGGTCGCGGGATCGATCATCATTTCAGCATTGCCGTGATCGGCGGTGATGAGCATAGCTCCGCCTTTGGCGCGCACAGCAGACTCAATGCGAGCCAGGCAGGCGTCGACGGTTTCGACCGCTTTGATCGTAGGTTCAATCTTGCCGGAGTGGCCGACCATGTCCGCATTGGCAAAGTTCACGATCATCACGTCAAACGTGCCATCTTCGGTGGCCTTAACCACCGTATCGGCAATTCCTGCCGCACTCATTTCCGGCTTCAGATCGTAAGTCGCGACCTTCTGCGAAGGCACCACGATCCGCTCTTCGCCGGGGAACGGCTGTTCGACACCGCCATTAAAAAAGTATGTCACGTGCGCATATTTTTCCGTCTCGGCGACGCGCAGGTTACGCAGTTTCTGATTTCCCATCACGTTGGCCAGAATGTTCGCCATCGACTCCGCCGGAATCACCACCGGCAGGCTGAAATTCTTGTCGTACTGGGTCATGCAGACGTAGCGCAGGTCTTTCGGCACGCGATCGCGCGGAATGGTCGAATCAAGATCGGCCGCGCCGGGAAGATTGCTGCCGCCCTTGTCGTTCAATCCGCTGTTGCGAGTAAGGGCGCGCGTGATCTGGCGAACCCGGTCGGCGCGAAAATTGAAGCAGATGCAGGCGTCCTCATCGCGAATGGTAGCGAGGGCCTGACCATTGTCGTCGGTGCAGACGAACGGAATCACGAACTCGTCCGTCACTCCCCGGTTGTAGGCATCCTTCATCCCCTGCACCGGATCGGCGCACTTGCCGCCTTCCGCGTCGGCGAACACCATCGCGTTGTAAGCCTTGGCAATGCGCTCCCAGCGGCGGTCGCGGTCCATGGCATAGTAGCGGCCGTTAACCGTGGCAATCCTGCCGCAATTGTACTCGCGCATTTTCTGCTGTAGCTGTTCGAGATATCCCGCGCCGTTGGTGGGCAGCGTATCGCGGCCGTCCATGAAGGCATGCACGAACACGCGATCCAGCCCGTTTTGCTTTGCCATCTTCAGCAGCGCGTAAAGATGCGCCTGCTGCGAGTGCACGCCGCCATCCGAAAGCAGCCCGAACAGATGCAAGCGCCGCTCACCGGTGCGCGCGTGTTTCATGGCATCGAGCAGTACGGGATGCGAAAAGAATTCCCCGTTCTGGATCATTAGATCGATGCGCGTAATGTCCATGTGCACGATGCGTCCCGCGCCCATATTGAGATGCCCGACCTCGCTGTTACCCATCTGCCCCTCGGGCAGTCCCACAAACGGCCCGCTGGTATGAATCAGCGTGTTGGGATACTCCCGCAGCAGCCGGTCATACGTGGGCTTGCGCGCCAGCGCAATGGCGTTGGCCTTGGTTTCGGCTCGATAACCCCAGCCGTCGAGAATGATGAGTATGAGTGGTTTAGGACGAATCATGCAAAGAGTTCCTTATCAAGTTTAGCGCGATCAATTTCAAGGTAGTCCGCAACTTCAGACAGAATGCCTGCCAACGTTCCTACTTTGAGCGGGTCGTCGGGACAGTGACGTGATGGTTTATCCCGCGAAGCGTTGATTTCAGACGCATGTGGCTGCCGGTTTGCCGGACTACAGAGTAGTCGTAGCGGCGCAACAGTTTCGCGAGATCGTGACCGGATAGATCACGAGGCAGCCTCAAGCCGAAATAACCTCGTCCTTGACGATATGAAGACGAATGACAGAAGGAGCCGTATTGTCATCGAAGTGACATCGAACGGCATCGCGGACCATGGCTTTCAACTCTTCCATGGTGTCTGCCTGAGTAAAAATGGCGTGACCGAGCGCCCGAGCTTCATAGCCCTCGGGAGAATCATGCACCGAGAAAATGATTTCGCTATCGTTCATGCCTGCAATTATATTCCCTGGTGAATGAACCATTTGCTTTTATCCGCCGCCTCCGCTACTCGAACTGCAACATCACAATCTCCGGATTCGACCCCAGCCGCAGGGGCGGTCCCCACGTCCCGGCGCCGCTCGAAGTGAAGACTTGCATCTTCCCGATGCGGCTCAGCCCGTACACAAACTGGCGATACATCCTGCGCGCAAACCAGCTCCACGGAATGAATTGCCCGAGATGCGTATGCCCGGAAAGTTGCAGCGAAACACCCGCAGCCTCCGCAACTTCCGGATAGTCAGGCGCATGGACCAGCAAAATACTCGCGCGGTCGCGATCCAGGCCGAGCCGCTGCAGCACTGACTCCAAGTGACCTTTTCGCGTCGCATTCCGATAAGGCACGCCAATAATCTGGAGACCCTCGACGTCTACTTTTTCATTGTCGAGCACTCGAACTCCCGCCGCGGCGACGGCGCGCAAGTACTTGCCGTCGTCACCGAATTGCTCGTGATTTCCCGCGATAAAATACACACCCTGCGGAGCCGTCAATCGATTCAGCGGCTCGGCTGCGCTGGCGGCGTCAATCGCCGTGCCGTCATACAGATCACCGGCAATAAAAACGGCGTCCGGCTCTTCCCGCAAAATCTTCGCCACCATGCGCCGCAGAAAACCGCCGTTGCGCACGTGCCCCAGATGCAGGTCGCTGATGAGCGCCGCCTTTCGCCCGCGCCACGCCTCGGGCAAGTTCGCCAGTTTCACTGTGGCTCGAGTAACTCGCGTCCAACTGGCATTCGCAACGGCGTAGAGTCCGGTCAATATCGCAGCCCCAAACAACCATTCCACAGTCGCGTGAAAATTCGTCTGCAGGCCGGCCACGCGCGCCACTCCGAAGATGATCCAGCTCACGACCATTGCCGGAAACAGGAAATTCTGCAAACCCAGCCAAACTGCCGCTACTCGATAGAACCCGCGCAACACCGGGTTGGTGTAGCGCCAGGCCAGCAACGATGCGGCAACAAAGCTCACCGACAGTACACCGAGAATCAGCTTGATCCACAGCGCGCCCGGAGCATGCCCTGCAACTGAAAACGTCCACGTCTCATAGAGCAGGAAATGCTCTAGAAAAAGAATGGATTGAATGACGACCAGGGGACCGATTAAGCGTCTTATCCGCATGCTGCATTAGATTCTCCCACGGGTCATTTGGATTGCATTCTTTCCGCTCCCTAATCCTGATCTCGGAAAGGGATCTTTAACCACGAAGGACACGAAGGGACACGAAGGAAACTCATCCAAACGAAGTGCTTCGTGATCCTTCGTGTCCTTCGTGGTTGTCGGTTTTCTTTTCAAACTGGGCCACTTCCCAAGTAAACTCGGTTCCCGGAGGCGTGAATCGTGGCTATACTGCTTGGTGGAGACCCTTATGCCCTTTAGCGAATTGCTGCTGCCTGAACTGGATGAAGAGATTAAGAAGACGCGCACCATGCTGGAGCGGGTCCCCGCCGACAAGAAAGACTTCGCGCCCCACCCCAAATCCATGCCGCTGGGCAAGCTGGCGCCTCACGTCGCACAACTTGCCGGCTTCGGCTTGACCATTCTGACCACGCCGGAATTGGACTTCAGCAAGAGCAGCACTCCTCGCTTGCCATTCGAGTCGGCCACACAGCTGGTGCAGGCCTTCGATGAAGGCGCGGCCCAGGTTCGCGCCGCGCTGCAATCCACGCCCGATAGCGCATGGAAAGAAAACTGGAAGCTGAGCTTTCAGGGGAAGCCGATCTTTGAGGGATCGCGATTTCTTGCTTACCGGGAAATGTTTCTCAATCACATCGTGCATCATCGCGCGCAACTGGGCGTTTATCTGCGATTAAACGATCAACCCGTGCCCGCAACCTACGGCCCGTCGGCGGACGACAAGATGGGTTTCTGAGCCCAGGCGCAAACGACGTCAAGCCTACTGCGGCGCACTCGATCTCTGCTCCGCGCGCTTCATCGCCGCGTCCACTGCCGCTTCAATTCGCGGATACACCGCCCGCATGGTCTCAGCCGTCACCGCCGGGGTCTCGTGCAGAAATTTCTGCCCCGCCGGGGACGAATAAAACGCGATCAAAGCGTCGATATCCGACTTCGTAAAGTGCCGCTGGTAGATCGGGATCATATCGTTCAGCATTTCGTCCATCGGAAAATTCTTGATGAGATCCTCCGATTCCCGATCGCCCCGCGCCAGATCAGCGTCGCTCATCTCCGGATGCTTCTTCTTGAGCAGTTCGCGGTTCATATTTCTCATCTGCGTAAACATCTGCTGCATCATCTGCCCCATCTGCTGGCGGCTGGCCATCACATCAAATAGCTTCTTGACGTCCTCCTTCGACGCCGCGTCCGGGGCGACCGAGACCGTGGTCTGCGCACCGGCGTAGATGGACACCGCAAGAAGACATCCGCACAATAACGACTTCAATCTCATCAAAACGCACCTCTCGAAACAGCTAATCGCTCAGCCTTTGTAGTTCAACGCCTTCAACCCCAGGAATCGCGACGTCCCCGCCAACTCTTCCTCAATCCGCAGCAGCTGGTTGTACTTCGCAACGCGGTCCGTGCGCGATGCCGACCCAGTCTTGATCTGCCCCGCACCCGTCGCGACCGCCAGATCCGCGATGAACGTATCTTCCGTCTCACCGGAACGATGCGAGATCACCGACGTGTATCCGTTGCGCCGCGCCAGATCGATTGCATCCAGCGTCTCGCTGACCGTCCCGATCTGATTTACCTTCACTAAAATGCTATTGGCCACACCCTTGTCGATTCCCTTCTGTAGGAACTCAACGTTGGTCACGAACAAATCGTCGCCCACTAACTGAATCTTCCCGCCGAGTTCCTTGGTCAGCTTGCCCCAGCCGTCCCAGTCGTTCTCGGCCAGTCCATCTTCGAGCGACACGATGGGATAATCCTTCACCCACTTTGCCCAGAACGCGACAATCTCGTCAGAACTCTTAGCTGACTTGTCCGACTTCTTGAAAACATATTTGCCGTCCTGATAAAACTCGCTGGCCGCCGGATCGAGCGCGATGGCAATTTCTTCTCCCGGCTTGTACCCCGCCTTCGAGATCGCCTCCAGAACGACTTCAATCGCCTCCACATTCGACTTCACCGACGGAGCGAATCCGCCTTCGTCGCCGACTGCCGTGTTGTAGCCGCGCTTCTTCAGCACTCCCTTCAGCGTATGAAACACTTCCACGCCCCAGCGCAAGGCCTCATGAAACGTTGGCGCGCCCACCGGCATCACCATAAATTCCTGAAAGTCGACGTTATTGTCGGCATGCGCTCCGCCGTTGAGTATGTTCATCATCGGGGTGGGCAGCGTGTTGGCGCCCGCCCCGCCGAGATAGCGGTACAGCGGAATATCCAGCGTCGCCGCCGACGCCCGCGCCGCCGCCATCGAAACCGCCAGCAGGGCATTCGCGCCCAGCCGGCCTTTGTTTTCGGTGCCATCGAGTTCAATCATCCTGGCATCGAGTCCGCGCTGATCGAATCCATCCCAGTTGGCGAGAGCTTCAGCAATCTCGCCATTGACGTTCTCCACTGCCTTGAGCACGCCCTTGCCTAGGAAGCGATTCGTATCTCCGTCGCGAAGTTCAACCGCCTCGTGCTCGCCTGTCGACGCGCCGCTGGGAACAATCGCCCGGCCCATCGAACCGTCGCCCAGAAAAACTTCCGCTTCCACTGTAGGATTGCCCCGAGAATCCAAAACTTCCCGCGCATGAATGGCTGCAATATTTGACATAGCTCTTCTCTTTTCTTGGATTTATGCCTTGGATTTATGATTTCGGCACGTTTGATTGGGAAACCTACAATTATATCGGATGGCCTTCTACGAAATGCGATGTCGACAGACTGCCGGGCGCGCAATTTCCGCCTTCGGGATCGTCCGCCACCCCTCCCCGCTCGTGTCGCCGCTGGTTCCCGGTCCGGCTGGCGAGTTGCCGCGTTTCGCCGCCGGGACTACAGTTGGTAGAGCGCCCGGATTCTAGGAGTCTCCCATGAACATGACGAAATGGATGGTTCTGCCCTGCCTGCTATTGGCATCGATGTTGGCGGCCCAGACTAGCGTGCCCGAGCCTAGCTCGCCCGAGTCTAGTTCGCCCCAGACCAGTTCGATCCAGCCGGCTTTGCCCCAGTCTGGTCCGACCGAAACCGATCTCCCTCAGGCTAGTATGCCCCAGGCCAGCGTGCCCGTACCGGCTGGCGTTGCCGCGCCCGTGCCCGCAGGCACTGCGCTGATGGTGAGGCTCGATACGACCCTCGCCACTTTCAGCAACCACGTTGGCGATCCCTTTCAGGCGAAGATCACCCAGCCAGTCGTCGTTAACGGCAGCACTTTGATTCCCGTGGGAGCGACCGTCGAGGGCCGCGTCACCAAGGTGAATGAGCCCCGTCGAATTTCCGGCAAGCCCACCATCGGAATTCTTCCCGAGGCCGTGATTCTGCCCACCGGAGAGCGCTACTTCCTCGATGCCACGCTGGTCGACACCAACATCCGCGGCACCGATGTTAATCAGGAGGGCCAGTTCAAAGGATTCGGCCACAATCGCCGTGATCAACTCGAAGTCGGCGGCGGCACCGCCGGCGGCATGTTGATTGGTGGACTCGTCGGCGGTCCCGTAGGAATACTTGTCGGAGGCGCAATCGGCGCAGGTGGAACCACAACTCACTGGCTGGTCAAGCGCCGCTCTGCGATCCTGCCCGCCGGCACCGGACTCACTTTGGAATTGAACCGCCCGATGGCGATGGGCACTCCAGCGCCGAGCGGCGGCAGTAAGTAGGAGATTCCCTAACTCCCTGCCCGCTGACCGAAGCGGGATTGGTACGGTCTATTTCTGGGATCGGAACGACGCTGAAGAACTCAAGCTTGACATGTAGCCATAAATATGGCAGTATCGCAGCATGAGGACCACCGTCGATATCCCTGATCCCCTCTATCGCGAGCTCAAGGGCAAAGCCGCCAGCGAGGGGCGCTCCGTCAAGGAATTGATTCTTCGGGGCGTGGAACAGGAACTGAAGGGACGCCGCGGCCGACCCGGTCGCGTTACCCTTCCAATCGTGCCCTCGAAGCGGCCGGGGTCACTCCGATTAAACAATGCCAAGATCTTCGAGATCATTCCTTTTCCCTGATGTGAACGTCTGGGTCTCCCTAACCTACGGCGGCCATGAGCATCACAACGCAGCCAAAGCATGGTTCGACGCACTGGATATGGATGCCCGCATCGGCTTCTGCCGCTTTACGCAGATCAGTCTATTGCGGCTCCTCACTACCTCAGCAGTTATGGGTGCCGACGAGGTGATGACTCAGGCCCAAGCTTGGGACGCGTACGACCAGTGGAAACAGGATGATCGCGTTCTCTTTCTCGAAGAGCCGCCCAGCATCGAAGCAGCCTTCCGTGGACTAACTCGCCAGCTCCCCCCAAACCCGAAGAACTGGGCCGATGCCTATCTGGCTGCATTCGCCGCCGTTTCTGGGATGCGACTCGTAACCTTTGATCGAGCCCTTCAGGGCAAAATTGAGAACGTCGTCATTCTGAAGCAGTAGCGCCGGCCAACTCTTACGCCCCGAAAATTAAATCTCCCTCACTCAGCACCTGCAGTTCGATCCATCCCTCCAGCGGCAGCGAATCCACCGGAAGCCGATTCTGCCACAGGCTGAAGCGAAGACGCAGCTTGCTGGTGGCAGCTACTGGGGCGGGTTTTTGCGGTCCCTCACGTTCACTCGATGACTCCGGCGGGCCCGCGCTCGGAGTTGCCAGCAGCCACGCCAGCGGCAGCTTGAATTCAAAATTCCGCAGCAGCGCCAGCTTCACATGCTCGTCGGGCTGGGACGACGACGCCTTTACTTTCTCCTCTGCCCCATTCTCGATCTTCCATGCGCTCAACTTCTGCCCCTGCACCGAGGCCTCAACCCGCAGCGCACGCCGCGCACGCGGCTCACCACTGGCCCACGACTCCAGGTTCACCACCAGATCAAAATCTTCCTCGGGAACGTTGCCGGTGAAATCCAGACGCCCATAGACATGCGTGGAATCAATCCCGGCATACACAGAATCCAGTAAAAACTGTTTACCGTGCATCGCGCCGGCACGGTGATCAGCGGTATAAATGGCCGCGCCCATCCACTCGAAGTAGCGCACCTTGTCGCCCGCCACGCGCGGATGGATGTACGCCGTCTGCGGCACGAACGACGGACGCACCTCCGCCCCGGTGATCGGCTGCGCCAGAGAATCCGGCGGAACCGCTCCCAGCGCCTGATACACGTTCGAAAGATGCTTGCGATACAGTTCGTCGAAATCGCTGTCATTGGCCGAGTGATGCTCCGGCCCGTACCACCAGTTCCAGTCGCTGCCCTCCGCAATCAGAATCTCTTCAAAGGCCAGCTTGCGTTGCGCCTCGGTGGCGCGCGCGGCATTCTGCGCGTAGAACTCGCGCGCATGGTGGAGATAGTCCCACGCCCGGTTGTCTTCGGGAGCGCCAATCCATACGTTAAAGTTCGCGTTGATCCACGACCCCGGCACCAGCGACGTCAGTTTGCCAAAGTCGTTGTGCCGCGCAATCGCCTCGGAAATCGTAACCGCCTCCACGCCCGGCTCGCGCTGCAGGCCATCGTAAAAGCGCCGCAGAAATTCCCTCCCCGACTTGGGGTAATATTCCCAGGCATTCTCGCCGTCGAGAATGATCGACACCACCGCGTCGCGCCCCCTGGCCAGCACCGGCCGCGCCGCTTCCTTGATGTTGCCGATCAAATGGGCCGCGGCGTCCGCGGGTTGCATCCCGGAGTACACAAACCCGATCAGATCGGAAATCGTGTGATCGCGAAACACCAGGTGCATCGCCGCTGACCCGTTTTCATAGCGGTGAATGTTATAGAGCTTCTCACCCAGATGCGCGGGCAACCGGCCGGTATTGTCGCGCCCGAAGGACACGCCCAAACTCCGGCCCAGAACTTCTTCGTCGGTAGCCATCCACTGAATGCCGAGACTGTGCGCAATGGCCAGCACTTCCTCGGAGACACTGCCCTCCGACGGCCACACTCCCTTAGGGCGAATGCCGAAAACTTTCTCGTGCAGATCGAGCCCGCGCGCAAGTTGCTCGCGTGCGTCTTCGGGATGCCGAAACCGGCTCTGCGGCAGCGGCAATCCTGGCGACGACACCGCTCCTGCATTGGTATCGCACACCAACGGCAGAATCGGATGATAGAACGGCGTAGCCGAGAGCTCGATCGACCCTTTCTTCGCCGCCTCAGCGTGCGCCGGCAGCACCCTCCCCATCAACTCTTTCTCGCACGCAATGACGAATTTCTGATCGTCAAGCGAGAAGCCGTGCCCCTTGGCGACCAGCGCAGCAATGTCCTTCTCTTCCAGAAAAAATTCGTCGAACCATGCCAGCTGCGACAAGACTTGCAGATCAGTAAAGTCCTGCGGCTGAAAATAACGCTCCGCGCGTTCGGGACGGTCGCCATGATCCCGAAACCGCTCCCACAATTCCCGGTAGCGCGGATAGCGCCCAATCACGTTCAGCAGATTGGCCTGAAACAGATATTGCAGCGCAAAACGCCGCTCCGCCTGCGACAAATCTTTCGCGGGCATGGCTGCCACTCGCAGAAACGGATCCTGCGCCGTCCCCGCCACATAGTCTTCAATCTGCACCATCAGCGACGGCACCAGGTTGAAGTTCTGGTGGACATTGGGAAACTCGTCCAACAGCTTGACCATCCCGTAATAATCTTTGAGCGCGTGCAGACGGGTCCACGGCAGACGATATTCGCCCGTAACCAGATCCTTATAAAACGGCTGGTGCTGATGCCAGAGAAGAATGACGCGCAAAGCAGGCATGGCTGGAGCAGCCAGTCTAGCATGGAGAATCTTCGAAGAACGCTGCCCTAATTCTTGGGGAGTGGAGGTGTTAGGCGTTTCCGACGCCGCATTCGTGGCCGTTTCCTCCACAGCTCAAGAGCAGTAGAGGTGACCCAGTGGTTTACCAAGCCTGGCTTGAGCGCGCGAAGCACATGCTTTGCTCGGTGCCCTGTTGGGGGAAAGAGGCTCGTAAACTGAAGAGTCGCTCCATCCCACCGAACCCTTGAGATCTTAAACCGCGTTCCATCACCTTCATCAATTCCGCTCACGACAAAGTGTCCGTCGGCCACCGTTATCTTGTAAACCACCGAAGTCTCCGAGACCGAATTCTCCACTTCTTGCCATTTCCCAACCAACGGGTGGTTATATCGGACGGACACCTGTAAGGATTTTTCGGCGCCTTCCCAGGTGCCAACAAAAGCGTGATCCGAACCGACACTCTTGCTTGCAGATTTGGCCTTTTCCTTGACTAGCTTCTTCATCTCTACCTCTTGCCGTCCAACAATCCCACCGATTCCTCAAAACTCCAAACGTGACCTCAGAATTTGATCCCACACTCTTCGACCTTGTATCTACCGGTTAAACCATCACCACCTGGAAGTGAAACGGATAGAATTCAGCGAGCCTCCGAAAATCGCGCTCATTCGCCGTGATCACGCTGATGCCAAGTCTCCTCGCGCTCATGGCGATCAGCGCATCATTGGTCAGACGACTACGCCCAATCTGTTCGTAGTCATACTTCGTCGCCACGCGAGATAGTACTCGACCAGCTTGAGTCCAGTCACCGAGATTCGGCACGAGGATTCGCTTAACCCGATCAAAATCCCGTTCCAAGCGCTCGACGACATCGCGGCCATTCTCGCCCGCGCCAGCATAAAGCTCTTGGAGAACAACTGCACTCAGCCACACTAGAGAACCAGAATCTAACCGCCGGAGAGCGATCACTCCTTCGTCGCCACGCCTTAGAGCGGCAACGTAGAAGGAAGCGTCGTAAAGGGTAGACGGCACCTAGTTATCCAATCTTCCGTACACATCCTTGATTTCAACGCCGCTCCTGACGAACCGCTCATTTGCCTCGGCCACCAAACGGTTCTTCTCGTGTTCGCCGATCGCGAAATCGAGGGCGCGCTCTATCGCCTCAGTCTCCGTCTTCGCCTTAAAGACCTTTTGGGCGCGCTTGATTTTCACCGCATCCAACTGAAAATGCTTGTGCGAGCGATTTCGGGCAGTTGCCATCGGAATACCTCTCTCCGAAAAGCATACCACGGGATGTACATAGAATAAATAGTTATGTACATCGATGCTCTCAAGATATAACTCCGCGCCTTTCACTCCCTTCTTCCGGTAAACTAAGTCGGCCCACATTCCGCCCAGCCCATGACCCCTGAACCCACCCTCGCCAGCCCGCAGTTCCTCACCGACCAGGATCTCTACCTCTTCAATGAGGGCAGCAACTACCGCATGCACGAAAAGATGGGAGCCCACCTCGTTACCCACAATGGCGAGTCCGGCGCAGTCTTCAGCGTATGGGCACCGAATGCGCGGTCAGTTTCAGTCGTGGGCAGCTTCAACGAATGGGATACCAAATCGAATCGCCTCAGCCCCCGGGGCTCGTCAGGCATCTGGGAAGGTTTCATCCCTGGCGTGACCAAGGGCGCGCTGTACAAATTCCACATCGAATCGCACAGCAAGGGATTCCGCGTCGACAAAGCCGATCCGCTCGGCCTGCTGCACGAAAAACCACCGCGCACCGCGTCGGTCGTCTGGGATCTCGACTACCAGTGGAAGGACAACGACTGGATGCAGAAGCGCGCCGCCCGCAATTCCCTGCGCGCGCCGCAGTCGATCTATGAAGTCCATCTGGGCTCGTGGATGCGCGTGCCCGAAGATCACAACCGTTCCCTCACTTACCGCGAAACCGCGCCGAAGCTCGCCGACTACGTCAACAAGATGGGTTTCACCCACGTCGAGTTCCTGCCCGTGATGGAACATCCCTTCTACGGTTCCTGGGGATACCAGACCACCGGCTACTTCGCGCCCACCTCGCGTTTCGGCACGCCGCAGGATTTCATGTATCTGGTCGACTACCTGCACCAGCACAACATCGCCGTGATTCTCGACTGGGTGCCGTCGCACTTCCCTTCCGACGCGCATGGTCTCGCCTACTTCGACGGCACGCATCTCTACGAGCACGCCGACTCGCGCCAGGGCTTCCATCCCGACTGGAAGACGCACATCTTCAATTACGGACGCCCCGAGGTACGCAGTTTTTTAATGTCGAGCGCCATGTTCTGGCTCGACAAATATCACATTGACGGCTTGCGCGTGGATGCGGTGGCGTCCATGCTCTACCTCGACTACTCGCGCAAGCAGGGGGAATGGATCCCCAACAAGTACGGCGGACGCGAGAATCTAGAAGCCATCGACTTCCTGCGCCGCTTCAATCAGGAAGCCTACGGGCAGCATCCCGAGATTCAAACCACTGCCGAGGAATCCACTTCCTGGCCCATGGTCTCAAAGCCCGTCTATATCGGCGGTCTCGGCTTCGGCTTGAAGTGGGACATGGGATGGATGCACGACACACTTCGCTACTTTCAAAACGACCCCATCCACCGCAAGTATCACCACAACGATCTGACTTTCCGCATGCTGTATTCGTTCCAGGAAAATTTTGTGCTGCCGCTTTCCCACGACGAAGTCGTCCACGGCAAAGGCTCGCTAATCGGCAAAATGCCCGGTGACGAATGGCAGCGCTTCGCCAACCTGCGCCTGCTGTTCGCCTACATGTACGCCCAATCCGGCAAGAAGCTGATGTTCATGGGCTGCGAATTCGGCCAGGTGCGCGAGTGGGCACACGACTCCAGCCTCGATTGGGACGTCGTGCAATATCCCGTCCATCGCGGGGTACAGGCCTGGATGGAGCAGTTGAATCGCTTCTATCGCAGCGAACCGGCCATGCATGTGCTTGATAACGATCCCGCCGGATTCGAATGGGTCGACGCCAACGACAACGCCACCAGCACAATTTCGCTGTTACGAAAAAGCGAGTCGCCGCAAGATACGGTACTGGTCGTCTGCAACTTCACGCCGGTGCCCCGCATGGGTTACCGAGTCGGCGTCCCCCACGGCGGCTACTGGCGCGAAATACTCAACAGCGACGCCCGCGAATACGCCGGCAGCGGCCTGGGCAATCTCGGCGGAGTGCAGGCGGAAGAAATCCCCTCCCACGGCCGCCCATTCTCGCTAAAGCTAACCCTGCCCCCGCTGGCCGCGCTGTTCTTCAAAGCTCAATAACAGCCACAGCCCATGTGGCAATGACCATGCGCCACAGGCCATATGGCGACGGGCGCCTTGGCCCGTCTCGCGACAGCCTGCCCTGAGCCTGTCGAAGGGGCGAAGCCGAGCGACCCTCGAATCAACTTCAAAGGCTAAACCGCCCGCTCGGCCCTCAGACTGCACCCTACTTGAGCATTTCCCAAACAACCGCCCGCTTCCCGAAACCATCAAAGGTTCGTCCTTTTTCCCTGAACGTCCTCGGAGGTCAATTTCTTGACTTGCCATCGTGTTCTCGCCGCCATCCTGTTCGCAACTTTTCTCTCCGGCATCGACCTGGCAGCCCAGCAACCGGCCTCGCCGCAGACTACTTATCACCTGACGGTCAAATTAACAGGCACTTCCACGGGAACTGTCACCAGCACTCCCCCCGGCATTAGTTGCCCATCCACGTGTACAGCCTCCTTCAGTTCCGGAACCAGTGTGAAACTTACCGCAGCTCCCGCCACAGGAGCCTCCTTCGCCGGATGGTCCGGCGCCTGCAAAGGCACCGGAAGCTGCACGCTGACCATGAATGCAAATCAGTCAGCCGCCGCCGCATTCAACGTGGGTCAGACGGTCAACGTTCTCAACCACATTATCTTCATGGCGCAGGAGAACCGCAGCCTCGATCACTACTTCGGTGCACTACGCTCCTATTGGAAAAATAATGGCTTCGCCGATCGTTCCTTCGACGGCCTGCCCCAATTCAATCCCACCTCAGGCCTCGCTCCGCTGTACGGACCGCCGCCCACCAACCTGGGTTGCGATCCGGCTGACCCGCCGCCCAGCGGGTGCACCGAAGACAGCTCCAGCCCAACAATCACCTCGTACCCCCTGGTCACGCAGTGCATTGAGAACCCCAGTCCTTCCTGGAACGAAAGCCACGTGGATTGGGATCTCACCAATCCCATTTCCACAACAGCAACTCTGAATGGCTTTGTCTGGACCAGCGCAACCGACGCGCGCAACAACGATCCGCCTTTCTATGACACCAACGGTATTCGCGCCATGGGCTACTACGATGATACTGACCTGAATTACTACTACTTCATGGCCTCGGAGTTCAGCACCTCGGACCGCTGGTTTTCCCCCATCATGACGCGCACCCAACCGAATCGTGAATATCTGATTGCCGCGACGTCCCAGGGGTACGTATATCCCATTGGCACCGACCGTGGAGACGCATTCTTGCTCACCGCCACGACAATATTTCAGGAATTGCAGAACGCGGGAATCACCTGGAAGATTTACATCAACACCGACAACACTCCGTGCGCGACAGATCAGACGGCGACATGCCTACTGGGGCTGAGCTACGTTCAGAATTTTGAGTGGGGACAGACCATCCCCACCGACTACCCGAATAACCTGGCCAGCATGACGCAGTTCTTTACTGATGTGCAGAACGGCACTCTGCCTCAAGTCGCCCAGATCGAACCCGCATCGGACGCAGGCCTCGACGAGCATGGCTCCGACTCTGACGACTATCCCATCAACATCCAACTCGGAGCGCAGTATGTTTCGTCGATCATTAACTCCCTGATGACGAGTTCCTCGTGGAACGACTCCGCCTTCATTTTCACTTACGATGAATTCGGAGGCCTCTACGATCACGTGGCTCCGCAAGCCGCGGTGAGCCCGGACGGCATCGCGCCGAGGGACTTGTTGCCCGGCGACGTCTGCACCGCCGTGACTGGACCCAATTGCAATTTCGTCTACACCGGCTACCGCGTGCCCCTGATCGTCGTGTCGCCTTACGCGAAAAAACACTACGTTTCGCACACCGTGATGGACACGACGGCAATCCTGAACCTGATTGAACAGCGCTTCGGCGTGGCCGCCCTGACCAAACGCGACGCAGCCCAAAAAAGCATGACTGAGTTCTTCGACTTCAATGCGCCCCCGTGGATGACGCCGCCGACTCCGCCGGTGCAAATCACCAGTGGCGCCTGTTACGTGAATCAATTGCCGTAGGAAAGAAAGCCGGGTGCCCCATTTCTCGCGTACTCAGCGAGAAGTGGGGACTTTGAAAGTTTGTTCCTACCCGTAACCCTGATACTGCTTCCAGAACTCCGGCCAAGGCAACCGCGGCCGACCGCACACAAAAATATCCGGATGATCTTCGCTCTCTTCATTCTTTACACCGAGCGAATTCCCGTTGTGCCCGGCCAGACGGCATGAAGTGTACATGCGATCCGCATCCTCCCGTGATGTCCCCAGCACAATCAGCACCGACGGCGGCGTCGCCGGGTATCCCCGCAGCCACCCCGAATTAATTCCGCTGATCGGCGGCGGCAGATGGTACGCCGGCCCAAGGATTTCGATCGCTCCCTGCTCGCCGTAGTTCCTCACCATCACGCCCACATTCTGCTGCTGCTCCGGCGGCAACGTATCCCGAATTCCTGCCACCGTCTTGACCAGTTCGTCCCAGCCAATCTCCTCCCGCAGATCGCCGTTATTCTCCAGCGCAAATTTCATCAGCGCGCCGCTCGACGCCCAAGGTAGGATCATCGCGCTCATAAACAGTCCCCACGCCACCAGTCCCGTGAGGAACACAGCTTCCACCGCTCGCCGCGGAATCATCGTCAGCGATGTAACCCAGCGCTCACCCCAGACCGCGCCCATCGCCATCAGCATCGGATACGCGCCGCCCAGGTAATACCCTCGTCCCTTGCCCACGGCAAACAGCCCCAGCGGGATCAAATACATCCACGCCAGCATTCGATACCGCCGGTCCCGCAAATAGCCCAACACCCCCGCAATCCACAGCGGCGCAGCCACCAGATTCGTGCAAACCCAAAATTGATCGCGCCAAAATCCATTCGCCCGCCCCTGCCTCACGTCGCGCGCATGAATGTGCTGCAGAAAATGCAGCGAAATAAATCCGTGCTGCGCCTGCCATATCAAGTTCGGTAAACAGATCGCGAACCCCAGCGCCATCCCGCCCCAAAACCATCCACCTCCCAAATATCGGCGCGCGCCGGTGAGCAGAACTCCGCCCATAATTCCGCAGAGAAAAAACCCCATCGTGTACTTGGTCTGAAAGCCCAGCCCCATGGTCGCCCCAATCGCCAGCCACCACCGCGGATTCTCCGTCTTCAGCAACCGGATCACGAAGTAGGCAATCAGCACCCACCACAAGTTATCGAACGTCGTATATTGAAACTCCGTCCCCTCGAACAGCGGCAGAGTCGAAAGCGCAACGGCGAGCGCAGCGGTAACCTGTGCCAGCCGCCCACCACCCAGTTCCCGCGCCATCAGTCCCGCAACCACGACGAGAATCGCCTGCGCGATAACCGAAAACAACCGCAATCCCACCATCGACAGGCCAAATATCGACATGGAAATCCGCTCGACAAAAGGCGTCAGCGGCGGATACGGCACGAATCCCCAGTCCAAGTGCCGGGCATCGCTCAAAACCTGCAGTTCATCGCGATGAAATCCATACCGCCCGTTCGTCAGGACATGCGCCAGGGCCACGATCGCCGCAATCCCCACCAGCGCCAACGTATCACTCCGCCGATCGATTTCCGCATTCTCCAAGTACATTCCGCAGCCTCTCAAATCCATACGCACGTAATCAGGGGCCGGTTCCATAAAACCGGTCCACTCACCGCACAGTTCTTCAAAATCAGCTAATCCAGGAAAGGCCGCCTTCCCTAAGGCTTGGCGGAGGTCAACACAAGATCAATCTTGTCCGGTATCTTTGCGATCTCCGATTCTACGGCGCGGCTATAACGCGTGTCCCACCACTTCTTCTTTGGATTATCGACGAACTGCTCGGCAAAAACGCGCACTCGCGAACTACCATAAACGTGAATAACCGCAAGGCCATTTTGATCGGTGTCCTTGATGGTATCCGTACCCTCCAGGGACTCGTAGTCTTTTGTGTGTTCGTACGCAACGCCGACATGAGCACCCGCCGCGGCGTTTCCATTTGGCCATGTTACCCGGACCTGAACAGTTCGCTCCCTGAGACGCTGCACTCGGAAATCAATCCCTTTGATCTCCTGTCCTTCGGCCAACACGAAGACCCGCCCGTCCCTCGCGTTCGGTACCGATGGGTAATACTGGATGTCGTAGGGCCACTCGTCGCGCGGTCCGTCCGGATTGAGCAAAACCATGTATCGACCTGCCGGAATCTTCTCGATTTTATAAGTGCCGTCTTTGTTGGTCATCTGGGCGAAATTCACAAAACCGGGCAACTGGGTTCCGTCCGCACTTATTAACATCACCCACACATGGGCAGGCTGGCCGGAGTCATCTTCTACGCGCCCCTCAATCCGCCCATTCCAGAACACATCGAAGTTCAGTTCCACCGGGTCCCGACCGTGCAGGTGCACCTTGGCAGGCGACTCCTCACCCGCAAAGAAACCAACCATTTGATCGTCCGGCACGAGTAGCTGCAGTGTGTAGTCGCCCTTGGGCAGATCATCCACTTCGTAAACGCCCGACAGGTCAGTTGTCATGATCCTCGTACCTGCCGCCCCCGTCACGCTGATTTTCGAGCCCGCAGCCAGCTTAGGCGGGACGGGCGGCGCTAATCCGCTCACGAACTTTCCGGGTTCGCGTACGCAACCAATCAGGCGCGTGCCGGTTGAGGCCGGCTGGTGAAGCAAACGCAAGTCGACGATCGCATCACTTACCGGGCGTGTCCGACCACCGCATAGTCCACCCTCTACGATCGGAAGTCTTTCGCTCAACAATCCGTGACCGCGACTACCGTCGACGAAGTAGGTTTCGCCTTTCCAGTAAATAAAATTCGTAAGAAGCACCAGGCGCGGTGTCCACGAAGGTAGTCCCCAAAATTTTTCCTGGACCAAGCCGACTGCCCAATCGCCGACGCGTGGGTCATAACCCTTCGATGACAGGAAGCTGCTCGGACCGCGTGTCAACGCCTCAATAGATCGACCAACGAAGAGAATCCGCGCCGTGAATACGGCGTGGTACGGAGAGCGTGGCCGAACAGAGGGCGGCCGTCCTCCGCAGTCCCCGCTAAAAAGCGACGAACCCACCGCGGAAAGACCGAACGTCACCATAACATCGACGCAAAAGACCACCATACAGGTGAGGACAATTGCGGCAGCTCGCCGGCCCATAGAACGCGGGCGAGGCTGACGCAGAGAAGGCCAACGGTGTCTATTTGTTCCAAGCCAGAACAGCCCAAAGACTAGAAATAGCGCCGACCATCCTGCAAAAGGCGGCAAAAACGCCTTTGTCCAGTGGGACCGGCCGAACACAATCCCCGCCAACACCGCTATGACAGCAAACGGATAGATGGCACTCTTCCTATATCGGATGGCCAGCAGCGCGGCAAAGATCAGCAGAAAGAAGACGGTCGTCAACCCAATGGCCGTCGGAATCTCCGGCGGCTCGAACCAACCGCTGCCGTCCGAATGCCAAACCAGATATCCCACAGACGGATAGGCGAGACCAAAAACTGTAACTGGCATGCAGCTCAGGAAAATGATTCCTGCTCGCTTGCGGTTCCGTAGCCCGACAATGGTTCCAACGAGGAACACTGACCCGAGAAGCGCACCACCGCCATATTCGATCCAACGGAGGACCCAGCCTGGCAGGTCGTCTTCGAATGGAGGCCATGCCGTCCCGAATCTTGCCAGAGCGAGAAAGCCGACCAGAAGGCCCAGCCCCATCACCAGCCAGCTCAACACGATTCTGATTTTTGGTCGCATTGGAGCCAAAGAAGCCATCTTCCGGGTCACACGCCCACCGCGTCACATGCCTGAGGCCAAGCCAGCATGTGTGTTTAGACACCGAACCGCAACTGCATGACAACAGAAGTGCCCGTCCTCAGCAAGGTTACGAGCGAAGACAGACATGCCCCCAGCCATGCTATGCTCCCCTTAACGCGCCTCCATGCGGATTCTGACCCGCTACATCCTCCGCGAAGTCACGGCCCACGCCCTGATCGGCGTGGCCATCTTCACCTTCGTCCTGTTCACTCGCGACCTGGGACGCATTCTCGAACTAGTCGTGCGCGCCAGCGCCCCGCTGCCCAGCGTCGCCGAAATCTTCTTCTTCACCGTCCCACTCGCGCTCACTTACACGCTACCGATGAGCGTGCTGGTCGGAATTCTTCTCGGCCTGAGCCGTCTTGCCGCCGACAGTGAAATCACCGCCATGCGCGCCAGCGGTATGGGCATCTGGAGTTTCCTGCGCGTGCTCTCAATCTTCGTCCTCGCCGCCTGGTTCCTTGCGCTGGCCAATGGCCTGTACATTGCGCCCAGAGCCCAGGCCGCACTCGGGCATCTCGAAGACCGTCTCAAAGGATCGCAAGTCTCTTTCGAAGTGCAGCCCCGGGTATTCTACGAGGGCTTTCCCAAGATCGTGCTCTATGTGCAGGATGTAAAGAACGCTCAGGGTGCGGCCTTGTGGAAGGGCGTGTTCATGGCTGATCTGAGTGACGCCGCCAACCCGAAAATCACCCTGGCCAAGGAAGGCATCGTAGTCAGCGAAGGTCAGGACCGCCTGCACCTGCACCTGATTGACGGCTCGTCGCACGTAACCGACCCGCAGGATCCCAGCCACTACCAGATTTCCACGTTCCAGCAGACCGACATGCCGCTCGATCTCGCCTCGTCCGAGAACAAGCCCGACGAGTCGCTTCCCGCCGAGGAATTGGATACCTCCGCCTTGTGGCAGAGGGCCGCCCGGGCTGATTCCGCCAGCGTCCGGCTGTATCGCATTGCGTTCCACAAGCGCTTCGCGCTGCCTACGGCTTGCCTGGTGCTGGCTCTGGTAGGCATCCCGCTGGGGCTGTCGTCGAAGAAAAGCGGCAAGTCCGGAGGATTCGTGCTGACCATCCTGCTCGTTTTCGCGTATTACACGGTTTCGCTGATTGGCGTTTCGCTCGCCCGGCAAGGCAATGTTCCTCCCTGGTTCGGAGCCTGGCTCGCCGACTTCGTGTTTCTGGCGTTGGCGTTCTTCCTGCTGTTCCGAGCTGAGAAACGGCCTTTCGAATTGACCTCGTTCCGCGCTTTCTGGAAGCGCGACGCCTCCGGTCCTCAGCCAGCATTCGCCCGCAGCCGCCGCGAAAACGCCTTCGAGCGCGCTTCCACCCGGCGCCGCATGTTCAGCGCCAGCTTTCCCACCCTGCTCGACGACTACGTCCTGCGCGACTTCTTCGTTTACCTCGGGATGATCCTCTCCACATTCCTCGTGCTGGTCCTCGTATTCACTTTGTTCGAATTGCTGGGAGACATTCTGCGCAACCAGGTTCCCGCAACCGTAGTGGCGGAATATTTACTCAACGTCACGCCTTATTTGATGTACAACGTGGCTCCGCTGGTCATGCTTCTGGCTGTGCTGATCACCTTCGGCCTGATGCAGCGCTCCAACGAAATCACAGCCATCAAAGCCACCGGAACCAGCATCTACCGCATCGTCACGCCTGTGATCATGGCCGCGGGAGTAGTCGCCGTGGGACTGTTTCTAGCCGACCAGTTCTACCTGCCTCGCACCAACAAACGTCAGGAAGCTCTTCACAACCAGATCAAAGGCAGGCCTCCGCAGACCTACCTGCGCCCCGATCGTAAATGGATTTTTGGTCAGAACAACGACATCTACTACTACCAGTTCTTCGATCCCGATCGCGACCAGTTCGGCAACGTCACCGTTTTCCAACTCGATCGGGCGAGCTTCAACATCACACGCCGCATCCACGCCGACCGCGCCCACTGGGCGGACAATCTCAATCGCTGGGTTTACGAGCAGGGTTGGGAGCGCACCCTCAAAGTCGCGGCCATGGCCGACTACCGCACCTTCGACGTGGCCACATTCCCCGATCTGCCGGAGACGCCGTCATATTTCAAGAAGGAGGTAAGACAGTACACCGAGATGAACTACGAGGAGCTGCGCCGCTACATCCGCGATCTGCAGCAGAGCGGATTCGACGTCGTGCACTTGCGCGTACAACTCAACAAGAAGCTGTCATATCCTCTGATCACCCTGATCATGGCTGTGCTCGCGGTTCCGTTCGCATTATGGGGTGGAAAAAAAGGCGCGATCACTGGAGTCGCGGTCGCTGTGGTGATGGCTATCAGCTATCTCGTAGTGTCTCCCCTTTTTGACGCCATGGGCAATGCCAGCCTATTGCCTCCAGCCCTGGCGGCCTGGTCGCCTGACCTGATCTTTGTCCTGATCGGTGGCTATCTGATTTTGAAGGTACCGACGTAGGAAGGCGAAACTGCAAACGGGTCCGCGGGATCCGAGCACTGGCCACTCACCACTGATCACTATCCACTCCCCTACTTTACCGCCACGCCCCACGGATAATTATCCGTCTGGATTATCGGCTGCACCACGAGCGCGCCGCTTTGCGGGATCACCGCGTATTGCGACACGGTGGTGCCTCCCGGCGATGGATTGGTCCCTCCCAACGTGGTGGCGCCGTAGTTCGCCACAAACAGCCAGCTGTCATCCGAGCGAATCGCGATGGAAACAGGTCCAAACCCCGTGGCCACGGTAGGCGGAGTCAACGCCGCGAGAGCTCCGGAAATCGGGCTGATTTTCAAGGGATCGATGGTATTGGAAAGCGTGCCCAACACGTAGACGAAATTTCCGTAGGGATCCACCACCAGCGGCCCCGGACCGTTCGTGCTTCCCGACAAACTGAACGGCGAACCCACAACCGGCACCAAGGCACCCGGGACGCCAAGCGCCATGCAAGTCGTCGACTGGCTGGTCACCGAGCCGTTGCACATGGTGTAAGCGCTAACTTTGTTGGTTAAGCTGTCGGTCACGTAAACGAATCGGTTGCACGGGTCGACCGCCACGCCAGCCGGAGTCGGATCGGTAGCAAAGGCCGGTACGGAGATCGGTGCGGAAGTCTTGGGCGACGGATTCGTCAAAACTCCCGTCGTAGTATTCACGGCAAACTCAAAAACCTGGTTCCCAAGGCTGTCCACAGCGTAAAGATATTCCAACGTCGGCGGGTTGTTGCCCACGTCCGAACAGACCGCGCTCTGCACTCCGTTGAGGCCGATCGCCGGAAACACCGTGGGCGTCGCTGCAACGCTCACGATGTTGAGCCCTGATTGCAAAAGCGTGGTCGGAAAATTCGACGTAAAGAAAGGCGAGCCTGGCGCTTCCGTCAGATTTCCGCCACTTCCAATAACAAACACTGAAACCGCCCCCGGCACGTTACGCCCGGAACTGTCCGTCGTCCACCCATCCGCTACGAACAGAAACTTGCCGGCCGAGTCCATTACCATGACGGGTCCAGTGTGCGGCGTCAATCCTGGGCTCACAGCCACTGTCTCGGTGTTTGCTGTCCCAAGGATGGTGACGGTTTCCGGGTTGAACGGAACCAGGTTCCCAACCTGGGTCGTCGTCCCATCAGAATTCAACTTGAAGGCCAGGATGCCCGTGGCGCTGCCCGGACACGCATTGTTCTCGTTGATGATCGTGTACGCGTAAGTCCCCGCGGGGTCCACTACAATCGACGACGGCACACCATTCAGGACACAAACCAGGCTCGAGGTGTCATTCGGATTATTGCTGATCGCCGAAATGTGGCCGTTACTCAGATTGAAGCTGAACGTTTCAATCAGCCCCGAGCCCCGGCTGCCCACCAATAACAGCCCATCGTTCGAGGAGTTGTAGTTGCTCCCGCAGGCCACCAATGCTCCGATTGAAACCAGTACCGCCACTCCGAGCAACCACCCTAATCGTTTCGACATTCTCTGCTTGATCTCCGTCGTTATACGAAATGTTTAAACAGGGCTAAGTTTATGCGAGGTTTAAGGGTGCGAACGCCGCCCGGCGCCCCGTCGGCCGGGTGCTGCACTTTCTGAAAAAGTGGGAAATTCTCAATCCATTTGTGTATCAGGAAAGCACGGCAAGAGCAAACTCCCACAACCGCTATTGGAACCCTGGGAGCGCCGCTGAGTTGCCCGATCAACCAGCACTTCTCAGTATACGAGAGGATCGCACAAGATGCTGGATGCCGACTGGTAGCGGTAGTGGTGCAGTCTGGCCCTTACACGACTGTGTCATGCTGAGCGTAGCCGTTTTTCAGGCGGAGCGAAGGATCTCCCGCTTAACCGGCCCAGTGCGTAAGCCAGACTGCACCACCACCCCGAAAGCTTCGAGCGGCAGAGCTACTACGTTACACTTCACTGGCCAACGGAACCGGTTCTGCCCGCTTGTCAGTCCCCACATCAGGCGCAGGTGATATTAAGGGCAGCCGAATCTCCACCATCAGCCCACCCTCCGCTCGATTGAAGGCCGTAACCTTCCCCCCGTGAAAGCGCACCGCTCTTTCCGTGATGGCCAAACCCAGGCCTACGCCACCGGTGAGACGTCCCCGAGCATCGTCCAAGCGATAAAATGGTTCAAACAATTTTCCCAGCGCATCTTCAGGAACTCCCGGCCCCGAGTCGCTCACCCGAAGCACCGCCTCGGAATTGTCCTTGGACGACCCACTGCTGGATAACACAATCTCAACCGACGAACCTTCGGCCGTGTAGCGAATGGCATTGCGCACCACGTTCTCGACCGCGCTATGCAGCAAAGAATCGTTCCCCCGCACGCCCCAGTCACCCTCGGGAATCACGGTATGCACGTGGCAGTGCCGCTCCTGCGCCTCAAACTCCGCATCTTCCGCGACATTGGCAACTAACTCGCCCAGCGGCACCGGAGTCTGCGGTACGCCCTGCTCTCCGTCTTCCAGCCGAGCCAGAGTCAGAATCCTGCCAATCAATTCGTTCAAGCGGCTGGCCTCGAGCTCAATGCGATCCAGCATGTCGGCGCTCTCTACGCCGGCGCGCTGCCGCGCCAGGCCCAGCGCCACATTTAAGCGCGCCAGCGGCGACCGCAGTTCATGCGAAATATCGTTCAACAGGCGCGACTGCGCCTTGACCAGCATCTCCATGCGCTCCGCCATGGCATCGAAGTCGCGCATCAGGCCCGCCACTTCGTCCTTCCTTTGGGTCACGGGAGCACCGCTGCGCGCCGTGAGATCGCCCGCCGCGAGTTGCCGGGTCGCAGCCCGCAGCCGCACGATTGGCTTGGTCAAATACCACGAGAGGAAATAACAGACCAATCCGGACGAGATAATCGCAATGATGAGTCCCGGAAAAGGCATTCCCCTAGGTCCAAACATTACCCGCGGCCCGGGCGGCAATCCCAGAACCAGCGTGTAGCGATGTTTGCCGTCGGAAGACGCGCGCGAGTCGCGCGGCATGGGCGGCGCGGGGAAAACGAATCCGTCGCGCGGCATGCGCGGTCCACCTGAGGCCACCCGAATCGCCCAATCCGGAGCCGGACGCCCGGAAATCTCAATTCCCCGCTCGTCGAAAAGATAGGCGCGCAAATGCTGCGTCGCCTCCAGGTTGTCCATGTACTGCCTGAGTTGCGGTCCGCCGCCTTCTTCGTAGGCGCTGACCGAATCGTTGAGCACGGTCGTGCGCAAAGCTTCCCAGGTGGAACTCCGCGGCCGGAAGGCCAACGTGACCAGAATGGCCATCACCATGAACAGCGCCAGCGCCACCCAGAACGATAAGAAGATTCGTAAGAAAAGACTTTTCATCGTGGACTCTTAATTATCCCAGAAATCTTCAATCTCCCAGTAGAGTTGCGGTCGAACAGCAGCCTGGACTCGCCGTGGAAGAGCGGCTGTGGTCGAACAGCGGCCCTGGAATCACCGTGGAAGAGCGGCCCTTCAGGGCCGCGTAAAACACCCGAAACGAGCGGGCTTCAGCCCCTGTGGTCGTTTTTCCTCGCATCTGAACTAAGCCTTCACTTTCTCCCGCGGCCGGGCAAAAATATATCCCACACCGCGCACCGTCTTGATGTGCTCATCGCTGTCAGTATCGCCCAATTTCTTCCGCACCTTGCTGACGTGCATATCGATGCTGCGATCAAACGGCGAAAACTTGCGGCTCAGCACCGCATTCACCAGCCGCTCCCGCGGCACCACCCGCCCCGCCTCGCGCAGAAGCACTTCCAGAAGATTGAATTCTACCGAGGTCAACTCCACCGGCTTGCCTTCGAGCCGCACCGTCCGCGTCGCCGGATCCAGTTCCACGTCACCCACCGCGACCATGTCCGGCGCGGCAGCCGATCCGCTGCCATCGGCCCGCGTTCGTCGCAGCACCGCTCGAATCCGCGCCACCAGTTCCCGCGGATTAAACGGCTTCGGCAAATAATCGTCCGCGCCGATTTCCAGCCCGACAATCCTGTCCACGTCCTCGCCCCGCGCCGTCAGCAACAGCACCGGCAGCCGCGAAGTCGCGCGAATCCTGCGCAGCACTTCAAATCCATTGATGCCGGGCAACATAACATCCAGCACAGCCAGCAAATATTCTCCGGCCATCGCCTTCTTCAGCCCGCTCTCGCCATCATGCACGCATTCAATCGTGAACCCCTCCGCCCGCAGATATTCACCCACCAGGTGGCAAAGTTCCACGTCATCGTCAATCACCAGTATTCGTTCCATACTTCTATTATTGTGCACCCGCTGGCACGGCCCCGTAGTAAAGAATTGTCAAACGCCAACTGGGGCCCCATTTCTCGCGTCTTCTGCGAGGAAGTGCGGATTTCCTAACAAGCTTGTCGAACCCAACCCATAAACTTTTTACAAAACTTTACTCCCGTTGACCGTCTTTTTACCGCCTTTCTCTCCGCAGCCGTGTTCCTATCAGAGTACCCACAGTCCCGGGACATCCCGGAGCAACTCCAGGAGTCAAAAATGACCGCATCAGAAATGACTGCATCACCGATGAAATCGTCACACCTGAAAGATTCGCACCTGAAATCAATCAGCTCTCGTTTATTGATTGCCGCCCTGGCCGTTCTGCTGGGCAGCGCCATCGCCCGGTCGCAGACCGCCGACACGGCCGCCCCGCCCCCACCGCCAATGCATGGCCACGAATTCGGCATGGGTCCCGAAGGCCACATGATGGGGTTTTTCGCCAAAAGTCTCAATCTGACCGATGAGCAGAAGACGCAGATGAAGACCATCATGCAAGCAGCGCATCCCGCCATGAAGCCGCTGATGCAGCAGGAACACCAGATCGACCAGCAACTGCGCCAGTATGTCGAGGGCACCTACAACGACGCCAAGGTTCAAGCTCTAGCCGCGCAGAGGTCGCAAGTCGAAGTCGACCTGACGGTGGCACAAACCAAGCTTCACAATCAGCTCTACCAGGTGCTCACTGCGGAGCAGCAATCGCAGTTGAAGCAGATGGAAGCGACCCACGAAGCGCACATGCAACAACACATGCAGGACGCCCCGCCCGCGCCTCCAGAAGAGTAGGTTTGTGAGGCTATAGCCTTCAAAAGCAGTGCCCCACCCTAACGTCGCAAGCAGCGCAGCGTTAGAGTGGGGCATTTTACTTTTTGCTCCGGCAGCCCCTTAAATCACGATTAACTCACGATCGACCAAATCACGATCGACGCGTGCAGCCTACGGTATGTACTTCCACAAGTCGCTGAACGAACCGTTCACGCCGCTCAGTGGCCCGTTCCCGCCAAACAGCCAGAGATTCCCGGACGAATCGATCCAATTCGCCGAGCCTCCCCGCGAACCGGGATAGATGGTAGGGCAAGTTCCTGCGACTATTTGGTAGCAGCCCACTTGACCAAACGTGTCCGCCCCACTTTCCCAGGTCCAGTCGCCCGTCGTCGGGTTGTACTGCCACAGATCGTTGAGCTGGCCGCGATTATTCTGGGAGTCGAAACCGAACCCGCCGAACAGCCAGAAATTCCCGGACGCATCTGTCCACGCAACCGCCCCTCTGCGCGAACCCGGGATGTTTCCAACGTTCGCCGCACCCAAGTTGCCGGGACCCGGCACGCCCAACGTTCCGTAATTTCCTTGCCAGCCGGCGGTTTCGTACCCGCCCTTCCACGTCCATTGGCCCGTGCCGATGTTGTACTCCCACAGATCGCTCAGGGCAGCGGTAAATGGCAAAACGCTGACTCCATCAAGACCGTAGCCGCCGAACAACCACAGATTACCCTGCGCATCGGTCCAACTCGTGGACAAGTATCGCGCTCCGGGGGTGTTCAGAGGGCCGCTCTCTCCGATTGTTCCATACGTCCCCTTCACACCCGCCACGTTCGAGCCACCAACCCACGTCCAGATCCACTGCTTGCTCGAGTTGTAGTTGCCCTCCCACAGGTCATTGAGAGGACCAACAGTCCCCGCCGAGTCCAAACCCATCCCACCGAAAAGCCAGACATTTCTGTTCTTATCAATCCAGCTCACGGCCGAATATCGCGCTCCCGGAACGTAGCCGGTGCCACCGGTTCCCGCGGTGGTTGGGTAGATTCCCGTCTGATCCACCGTGTCTGACCCGCTCACCCACGTCCATTCTCCCGTCGCGGGACTATACTCCCACAAATCGTTGAGGTTATCGGCCGTCCTGGTCGAATCGTAACCATGTCCGCCGAAGAGCCAGAAGTTTCCCAACGGGTCGGTCCAACTGGCGGCCGAGTCTCGCGCTCCCGGAAAGTTGCCCGAGTTCGGCGTTCCCGCGGTCGTGTACGCCCCTCCTTCGCCGACCATGTCATCCCCGCCGACCCAAGTCCATGACCATTGGCCGCTCGAGTTGAAGCTGCCCTCCCACAAGTCGTTAAGGTCGGCGCCATTGCCTACCGAATCGAAACCATAGCCGCCAAAAAGCCAGAAATTCCCCTTTGTATCGCTCCAGCTCGTGCCCCAGTATCGCGCCCCAGGAACGAAGTTGGTGCCACCGTTCCCCGCAGTACTTGGATAGGTTCCCGACTGGTTTTCCATGGAGGAGCCGTTCTCAAACGCCCATGCGTTGATGTTGCTGCAGGTCACGACAACATTCACACTCGCGCTTGCTGTTCCGCCGCCTTTGGTCACCGCGCAACTCTGCGGCGGATTGATAGGCTGCGTTAGAACGGTAACGTTATAAGTGGCGATGCTGTCGAGCTTGGTTGCGAAGGCGAACGCTGCATTCGAGGTAACCGTCAGATTGTCGCCATTGTTATCCTGCAACACCAGTGGCGTCCCCGTCAGACCAGACACTGTGCCGCCGATGGTATACGTGGTCGTCGTGCAAGTGATCCCAACGTTGTTGACATTCACACTCGACGTTGCGCTGCCATTGGTCACTATGCAGCTCTGTATCGGGTTCGAAGGCGGCGTAGCCACGGTTACACTATAGGGCAGACCCTCGCCAACACCCGCCGTGAACATGAACGCGGTTGCGCCCGCGGCGACAGGCAGGCTGCTGCCATTGTTCTGCAATACCAGCCCCGTCCCGGCCAGACCCGAAATCGTACCGCTGACGGTGTACGTAAGTGTCGTGCACGCGATGCTAACCGTCGCGACGTTCCCGGAAACCGTTCCGGTACCCCCAGTCACCACGCAGCTCTGCGTCGGCGTAGCAGGCGAAGTAGCCACGGTGATGGCATAATTTCCGCCGCCCGCGACCGGAGTTGCGAAGGTGAACGAAGTTGCTCCCGCCGGAACCGTCAGGTTGTCCCCGCCGTTGTCCTGCAAAACCAGGCCCGACCCGACCACGTTCGAAATCGATCCACCAACGGTGTACGTGGTCGTCGTACAGGCAATGCTCACATTCGTGACATTCCCCGAAGCTGTTCCGCTGCCGCCGGTCACAACGCAGCTCTGCGTCGGGCTGGAAGGCTGGGTAAGGACCGAAACTTTATAAGCCGAGCCGCTGGCCACCGCGGTTGAAAAGGCAAAAGACTTCGCCTTTGCGCTGACCGTCAGGTTGTTGCCGGCATTGTTCTGCAGGACCAATCCAGTCCCCGTGAGGCCCGTCACTGTGCCGCCGACTGTGTACATGGTCGGATCTGGCGGCTTCGGACCACTAGTGCCGCAACCCGTTAAAAACAAAGACACTACCAGTAGCAGCATGACGAAATATAGCTTCATGGGCCCTCAATTCCGATGGAGATTTCAAGTGATGGTTTAGGGGGGATAGGTCAATTCTACCCATCGATTCAGGAGCCAGACAATGGCCTTTCCGGGGGATATACGAGAAGAAAGGCTCCAAGGGAAAAGACTCCCGCCAAAAGGGCTAGTCAAAACGGATTATTTGACGTAAACCTTTATTCATCAATGCTTTGCGCATATTTTTTCGAATTCGCCCCGCGCGGCAGTTGGGATCTTTATTCCTGCGTCATCCCGAACCGTGGCGTAGTTCGGCCGCGGGAGGGATCTGGTATCTCGAAAACTTGGCACCCCGGCTGCTAGAATTTCATCTACTGGATCTGCATGCTTCTGAAGAGTTTGCGCCCGCTGCTGCCGTATTTGAAACGCTACCGCTGGGGTTACGGCGCAGGCACGCTCTTCGTTTTCCTTACCCAAGGCATCTGGATCCTCTTCCCACTCGTGCTCGGCCGAGCCGCCGACGATTTGCATTCCGGCGTCACCCGCCACAAACTCCTGCTCTACGCCGGATTGCTACTCGCCATCGCCCTCACCAAAGGGATATTCCAGTTCCTCACCCGCTGGATCGTCATCGGCGTCTCCCGCGACATAGAATTCGACCTGCGCAACGATCTTTTTCAGAAGCTCGAAAGCCTGTCGTACTCCTACTACCAGCGGAACCGCACCGGCGATATTATGGCGCGCGCCACCAACGACCTGAACGCAGTCCGAATGCTGCTCGGGCCCGCGATCATGTACTCGGCCAACACGATCGTCTACACCGCGGGCGCGCTGGCATTCATGATCGCCATCAGCCCCTGGCTCACGCTCTATACATTCCTGCCGCTGCCGGCGGTGAGCGTCGTGATCCAGACTTTCGGCCGCCGCATTCACGAACGTTTCGAACGAATTCAGGCCATGTTCTCCGACATCTCCGCGCGTGCGCAGGAGAATTTTTCGGGCGCGCGCCTGATCCGCGCCTACGTGCAGGAAGAGTCCGAGATTCGCCTGTTCGAAGCCGAGAACCAGGAATACATCCGCCGCAGCCTGAAACTGGTGCGGCTCATGGGCATGCTCTGGCCCACGCTCGAATTAATGCTGGGCTGCGCCGTAGTGCTCGTGCTGTGGCTTGGCGGCCGCGAAGTCATCCACGGACTCTCAACCTTCAAGCTGGTTACGAATGTGGGAGCTTCGATTCCCGGAATCACCGCGCCCGCAGTTACCACCACGCTCTCGCTCTCCGGTTCGATGAGCGTAGGACAATTCGTCGCCTTCAGCACCTACATGATGCAACTCACCTGGCCGATCATTGCGCTGGGCTGGGTCATCAACCTGTTCCAGCGCGGCACCGCATCGCTGATCCGCGTCAACGAAATCATGCAGGAGAAGCCCGGAATCGAAGACGCTCCCGGAGCGCAAGATCGCGAGATTCACGGCGAAATCGAATTCCGCGGACTGAATTTCAGCTACGAAGGCAAGCCAGTCCTGCACGACCTGAACCTGCGGGTGCCCGCCGGCAGCAGCCTGGCGATTGTCGGCCCGACTGGTTCAGGCAAGACAACTCTGGTCAGCCTGATCCCGCGCATCTACGACGCCGAAGCGGGAACTGTCCTGATCGACGGTCGCCCGATTCGCGAATACTCGCTCGCATCGCTGCGAACAAATATTGGCTTCGTGCCCCAGGAAACTTTCTTATTCAGCGACCGCATCCGCGAAAACATCGCGTTAGGCGTGAACGCCGCCACCGACGCGGAAATCCACGCAGCCGCCGAAGCCGCCAACATTGCCACTGACATCGAGAGCTTCCCCGAAGGCTACGACACCATGGTGGGCGAGCGCGGCATCACGCTCTCTGGCGGACAGAAGCAGCGCACCGCGATAGCCCGCGCCTTGATTCGCAATCCGAAGATCCTGATCCTCGACGACGCGCTGTCCAGCGTCGACACCCACACCGAAGATAAGATTCTCAACCACCTGCGCGATGTGATGCGCGGCCGCACCACCATCTTCATTTCCCACCGCGTCTCGACCGTGCGCAACGCCGACCGCATCGCCGTGCTGCACGGCGGACGCATCGTCGAACTCGGCACCCACGACGAACTCCTGGCCTTGAACGGCTACTACAGCGACCTGTATAACAAGCAACTGCTGGAAGAAGAACTGGCCGAAGTGTAAAGACCGCGCATCAGTGTCGCGCGTCAGTGTAAAGATCGCGCATCTTCGAAATCGCGCATCTTCAAATTTGTTTGCCATTAAATTTACTTGTCATTCCGAGCGCCGTTTTTTGGCGCGAGGAACCTGGGTTTTGCTGGCGCAGGCAGAAAGCAGATTCCTCGCGTTGCTCGGAATGACAAAATATGCGTTGAATTTCATTCCCATGCAGCGGATCAACACGCAAGAAATCCTCGACTCAGCCGATTGCCCTCCTCACGAGATCGAAGCCTCGCTGCGCGACCTGAGCCGCATCAACCGCTGGTTCGGAGGCGTCGCAACCACCCGCAAATTAATCGAGCGCGTCTCCTCCGCAACCGGACAAAAACATTTCTCCGTGCTCGAAGTCGCCGCTGGATTCGGCGAGGTCCCGAAGATTGCAGCCCAGCAACTCGCGTGCAAAGGAATCACACTCGACGTAACGCACCTCGATTGCGTGCCTTCGCACCTGCTGCGCGGAAACCGCTCCGTGGTCGCCGACGCGCTCGCGCTTCCCTTCCCCGACTCCAGCTTCGATCTGGTCAGCAGCAGCCTGTTCGCGCATCACCTCGAACCCGCCGAACTGGCACGCTTCGCCGTCGAGGCGCTGCGCGTGAGCCGCTGCGCGGTCCTGATCAATGATCTCGTCCGGCATCCGCTACATGTGGCGCTGGTCTACGCCGGCTTCCCGCTGATGCGTAGCTACGTGTCGCGGTTCGATGGAGTCGCTTCGGTGCGACGAGCCTATGTGCCGACGGAAATGCGGAAGATGCTTTCGAATGGAGGTGGGTTCGCCGGCAAAATCGAAATCTCGCAGCATTACTTGTTTCGCATGGGAGTGATTCTCTGGAAATGAGCAAGCAACGCGCTCTCCCTGCATGCACTTGCTTTTGTGTCGCGAAAGCGGCATGATTGCCGGCGGCTCAAAAGCCCGTTGCACGCGGGAAGTCAGAATAAAGTCAGACCATCAGGAGTTCAGACAATGCATTGCTCTCATAAAGCATTCACATTTCTTGCAACCAGCGGCTTAGCAGTCGGCCTATTCCTAGCCACGGCCGTTTCCCCAGCTCCCGCGCAGAGCGTCGAAGGCGTTTTCAACGGACACCGGATCATCATTCCGCAATCCAGCATTCCCCAGCCCGGCCGTCATCACACGAACTACTTTTACGTTGACTCCGACCAGCCCTCATCGGGACCTCCTGCTGGCGTCGAGACGCCGGGTTCGGTGGCCTGCGTCTATCAGCTGGTAAGCGGTCCGTCGGGCTGTCCCGTGGCCAGCAGCACCGCGGTGCCCACCGGCGGATGGGGAGCCATCGCCATTGTCGACGCCGGCGACTATCCCACGGCGGCCAGCGATCTGGCGGCGTTCTCGAGCTACTACGGAATTCCGGCAGCCGATTTCACTGTGACCTGGCCGGGAGCCACCAAGCCTCCCGTGTATTCCGGTTGGGAAACCGAGGAGGCGCTGGATATCGAATGGGCCCACGCCATGGCGCCGCAAGCCAAGCTCTATCTCGTCGAATCCAAGCTGCAGGATACCGATCCGACATGGACCGCCGTGCAACTCGCCGCCCAACTCGTCGCCGCAGCCGGCGGCGGGGTGGTCAGCATGAGCTGGGGTGACCCGGAAGTGAGCCAGGAACTTTCCTGGGACAAGTATTTCGTCGCCCAGGGAGTCGTTTTCTTCGCCGCCTCCGGCGACGGCGGATTGGGCGTCAGCATTTATCCCGGAGCGTCACCCAACGTCGTCGCGGTCGGAGGAACGTATTTCAACCGCAATTCGCAGGGCGACTTCACCGATGAGACTTACTACACCGGCGGCGGCGGCGGCGACATCAGCCCCTTCGAACCGCGCCCGCCTTATCAGAATGGCGTGTCGAGCATCGTCGGAACCCAGCGCGGATATCCCGACGTGGCTGCCGATTTCTGCTGTGCTCCGATTTATCTTGAGGGAGCATGGTATTCGGTCGGCGGCACCAGTTGGGCGACTCCAACCTTCGCGGGAATCGTCAATGCCGCGGAACACAAATCAAAAAGCAGTGCGGCCGAGCTGACCTTGATGTACAAAGAACTCGCCAATTCGTCAGAGTACTCCTCCGATTTCAATGACATCACGCAGGGCGCTAAGCAGTGCGCCGTCGGCTTCGACAAATGCACCGGCATCGGCTCGCCGAAAACCTACGCCGGCAAGTAAGGCAGGTCGAGGAATCGCTGAAATCGGGTGATGCGGCTGGGCCGTGGCAGGTGGAAACGCTTAGGAAACCCAGCCATCGCAGGCATGTTCTGATTTCTTCCATAAGCCATCTACCTTTTCAAATAACCACACACCTCCGCTCCCGCAAAGTGAGCCGCACACAAAGCTGTAGCTTACTAACGCACGCCGATGCTCCTTGTCGAATGCGATTTCCGACACGGAGAAGAGGCCAGTGGAAAAGGCCTCATTTACAGCAGCCTCCACCCGTTTGCCCTCACGGATAGGATTGTCCGGATCGTTGCTATGGATGACCACGGCCTGCTTGCCCGCGTCGACGAACCTGATACTCTTTCGGCCTAATACATCTCCCGTTAGGATGTGGAACGAATTAGCGGCATTCTCAATGCTCTGCGGCTCTATGCCTTTCAAACAGTCGCAATCTGAGAGGCCGCGATCAAGTCGGAAAGTTCTATTTGACACGTTCAGCGGGCTGCGAGATTTTGAATTCCAGCGTTCCAGAATTTCCTCGTATATCGCTACGTCATCTGCGCTAAGAGGATTCTTATTTCTGACTGGCTTTTTCGTCAGGGACCCAGCAAGAGCGCGTTGCATTTGAGCGCAGACGTCATCGGGCGGTGCAGTCGGCATCGGACGCTTCGCTGCGAGTTCGGAAGGTGTGAGGATGGCGAGGCGGGATCGTCGCGCGAGATGAAGCGCCACCGCAAGAGCAAGAACAGCTATTAACGCGATGCCGATGAATGCGCGTCGCCTCATGCTAAGTCAGACACCACAGCGCGAAGACGAGTTCCCGAAGATGACCGATGTTAACGGGCCGTTAGCGCTTATTGGCTCGCCGTGATCGGGCGGGGGTCCCATATGAACTTGCGGACCTCGAGCCACTACCGCACGACCAGCACTTCCCTAACATTATCCCGCGCAAGAAAGAACTTGATCGAGGCGAAGTCCCTGAACAACGTCTCGATATGCCGGTTGTTAAACACGCGCTGCAGCCGGAAGCCTTCATTGATCGCAGTATGAACCGCCCCGGTCGGACCGCGGCGCGCTTCGCGCTTCAGCACGATGCGCTGCATTTCGAGCGTGTCATTTCCGATGATGTGAAAACGGTAGCAGGGCGAATCGGGTCCAGCATCTTTCGTGTGAAAAAACGCCAGCAGCATGCCGCCGGGCTTCAGCACCGACCACAGGCGTCCCATGACCGGACGCACCAGGCTTTCGTCCAGATAATCCGGCAGATTCCAGCACAGCACCACGTCGAAATGCGCCGCGGGATAGACCAGGTTGTCGGCCAGAAATCGCCGGCTATCGAGGACCACAGCGCCCTGCTCGTCTTTGGTGACCAGATGCGGCTCGGTCGAGGCGACCAGAAGATCTTCGCTATAGATTTTGTGGCTGCCTTCGGTGAAGAAGCGAATATTCGCCGGTGAAGTCGAACCCAGATCGAGCACGCACAGCGGCGAGTCCGCTTCCCACAGGCGGGAGAGTTCGCCGAGACCGCTCGAACGGCGAGTCAGTTTTGCGGCGGGCTGTGAAGCTGCCGTCTCTGTCCCGCCCGATGAGCCGCGAAAGAGCTTCATGAAATTCTGCGTGACTGATGCCATTGAACCTGCGCGCCGCCTCGCCCATGGCGACTGCTATTCCGAAATCTCGAATCAAAATATAAAAGCAACGCTTGCCAATGCAACTCTACAGCAAATGCCGGGCCCTAACGAATTACTTCCCAGCCGCCTTGTCCTTGCCCTGAATGTCTACCTTACCCTTCAGGTAAGCGCCTTCTTCAATGGAAATCCGCTGGGTTGAGATGTCGCCGGTGACCACGGCCGACTTGCGCAATTCGACGCGGTCGCTGGCCTGCACGTTGCCTTCGAGCTTGCCCTGCACCACAATGCCCTTGGCTTCCACCGTGGCTTTCACAGAGCCGTTCGGACCAACCGTCAAGCTGTTGTTCTTCAGGGAGATGCTGCCCTCGACCTGACCATCGACATAGAGGTCTTCGCTGCCCGACAATTCGCCCTTGATGACCACCGACTTGCCAATCTGCGCCAAATCTGCCGACAACGGAGCACTCATGAATGTTCTCCTAAAGGAAGCGGAATACTGCAGTACCAAACGTAACTGGGATGGCAGGTACCGAAACGGCCGCGTCGCTTCCCTCGACTATACTCAACAACAAGAGCGCGCGGCAAGCGACGGTGCGCTGAGAAGTGCAGCCGCCGCTCGAGCGAAGCGATAGAGATCAACATATCCCCGGCCAACCCCGCGGCCAGATTGCTACACTAATTACTAGATGCTTAGCGCGAACCAAACTCGGTTGGCAGCGAGCCTGCTGAGTGCCTGTGCCTTGATGGCCCTTGCGGGCGCGACGACTGCGCTGGCGGCCCAGGAGTCGTCGGCACGGGAGACTACGACCCCCGAACTGTCGCCCCACGAACTGGTTCGGCTTACCGTGGCCAATGAAATCGCAGCCGACAACCACCCCGAAATTCTGCACATGTTCCGGTCGCGCAAGCAAACTCCAAAGGGCTCGCAGACCCGCCTCTACGTCGAAACGTCAGACGCTCTGGCCGCCATGCTCGTGGCCCAAAATGATCAGCCATTGAACGCGGAACAACAAAAAACCGAAACCGACCATTTGAACTGGCTCGTCAATACTCCCGACCAGTTGCGCAAAAAACGCGCCCGCGAAAAGGATGATGATGAGCGGTCGATGCGAATTGTGAAGGCCCTGCCCGACGCTTTCCTCTACGAGTACGTCGGGACAGAGAAGAGCACCACGGGACTGGGCGAAGCCGACGATCCGCTCGCGAAGCTGGCTTTCAAGCCGAATCCGGCATATTCCGCGCCGTCCCGAGTAGAGGAGACGCTGTCCGGAATGCAAGGCTTTCTGCTGATCGACACCAAAACCCGGCGCCTCGCCCAGATCGACGGAACGCTTTTCCGCGAGATTTCCTTCGGCTGGGGAATCCTCGGTCACCTCGACCAAGGCGGACACTTCATCGTCAAGCAAGCCGACCTCGGCTTGGGTGACGGGGTTTGGGGCATTACCGAGATCAAGCTGAACATCACCGGCAAGATCCTGATGGTCAAGAACCTGAGCATGATCTCGGACGAAGTCTTAAGCGACTTCAAGAAGATGCCGGACAATTTGACCTTCGCTCAAGCCGTGGAAATGCTAAAAACCGGGCAGGAAAAGCTGGCGCGCGGCACGCATCTCGATCAGACCACCGTGGCGCAGAAGACTCCGCAGTAGCCGCTATCTACACCACGATTTGGGTATCACGATTTGTACCTCACGATTTGCACCTCACGATTCGTATCAGGGCACGGCTTCAGCCGTGCCGTAAGCCACGCGAAACGAATGCCGGCTTTAGCCGCTGGTTCGCCCGCGCGCCGGCTGAAGCGGGGTTACCGCGCTCCACTGACCTGGATTCACCAACGAGGCGCGTCCCAGATGACGCACGCGTTTTGCCGTGAATGACTCATCGCGCCCGCAGGGTTTCCTTTCGCACCGTCAACTTCTCAATCAAATCTCCCTTGACGCGATAGCCAGTTCCCGGCTGGTCGCTGATCGCAATCATCCCCTGCGGCGAAACTTCTACTTCCGGATCAATGATGTCTTCTTTCCAGTAACGCTTGGAAGCGGAAACGTCGCCCGGAAGGCGGAAGTTTTCAAGCGTGGAGAGCGCGATGTTATGCGCCCGGCCTATGCCGGTCTCAAGCATCCCGCCGCACCACACAGGAATGTTGTGAGCGTGGCAGAGATCGTGGATTTTGAGAGCTTCAGAAAATCCGCCGACCCGGCCTACTTTGATATTGATGATGCGGCAGGCGCCGGTTTCGACGGCAAAAGCCGCGCTGCGCACGCTGACAATCGATTCATCCAGGCAAATCGAGGTGCGCAATTCCTTCTGCAAGCGGGCGTGATAGTAAATGTCGTCGTTCCACAGCGGCTGCTCGATCATCAGCAGATTGAACTGGTCGAACTTGCGCAAATGCTCAACCTGATCGAGCGTGTAAGCAGAGTTTGCGTCGCAACTCAGAGTAATATCGGCCCAGCGCGAGCGAATTTTCTCCAGCACGTTCACATCCCAGCCGGGCTTCACTTTGATTTTGATGCGGCGGTAGCCGGCAGTCAGCTCGATCTGAATCTTGTCGAGCAGTTGCTCAATCGAATCCTGAATGCCAATCGAGACGCCGCAGGGAATTTCGCGGCGAGTCCCGCCCAGCAACTTCCACAGCGGCTGCTGCTTCTGCCGGGCTTCGGCGTCCCAGAGGGCGTTTTCGAGCGCGGCCTTGGCCATGCGGTGGGCACGCACTTTGGCGAACAGCGCCGGGCACTCGCGTGCGGAGTCGATCTGCTGTCCCAGCAGCGCGGGGATCAAATACTGCATCAGCGTCGGCCACGCGCTGTCGATCCATTCGCTGCTATAGAAGGGATCCTCGCCGACGACGCTTTCGCCCCAGCCGTCGACGCCGTCGCCGTGGACGGTGACCAGCAAAATGCGGCGGCTGTACGTACGGCCAAAGCTCGTCTCAAAAAAATGGACGAGCGGCATGTGAATCTCGCGCAGCGTAATGGCTTCAATTTTCATATGAATTCGACGAAGTGTAGCGCCGGTATCCTGCCGGCACTACTCTGACGCGTACGACCAATTTTCATCCCAGTGTCCCAGCAAGAACTTGCCGTTGCCTTCCGCATCGCGCTCATAGCCCAAAACAGCCAGCCCGCGGGTGAATGCAACCAGAAACTCTGCGCGATTGCGCTCCTGCACCTGCTGGGCCAGACCACGCGTTTCGGGCGCTGCTTTCCAGTCATAGATTTGCGCCGGCACTTCGATGCTGGATTCCCCGACGATTGGCGGATTCTTCCCCGTGGCAAGCAAAGTCTCGACCCGCTTCGACTTCAGCCACCACTCGGCGATCAGCCGGTCACTGGGCAGCCCTCCCTGCAACGGGGACGACGTGATTCCGTACTGGTTGATGTTATAGCGGCGCGCGATAGCGCCCAGTTTCTCGATGTTGAGATAAGCATTCTTGATTTCGAGAGGGTCGAACGTCCACTCGATCAACTCGATGCCGCGCGCGAGTGCATCTTCGCGCTGCAGCAACTTCAAACGGCGTCCCAATCCGCCATTGCGCTGATCTTTCCTTACGGCCAGCATGTGCGAGTGCAGGTAGACGTGTCCGCTACGCGTGCCCGGAACCGACAGCGCGAAGCCAACCATCTCCTCGCCGTCAAACGCTCCCATCACCTGGCCGCCAACCTTGTCGGCAACCACAAACATCCGCAACGGCACCAGTTCCGCATCGCTAAAATTCCAAACTTCTTTCTGCAGCGCGACACACGCGCGCAACTCTTCAAGCCCCTGGCAGCGGCGCAGCACAATGGAGTCGGCGCTCACACTGACCTCTCCGCGGCCTTCGCCTGCTGCCAGAGCGACTCCAATTCTTCCATCGGCGCCTCATCGGCGGTGCGGCCCGACTCGTGCAAGCGCGCCTCCATCCACTGAAAACGCCGCTTGAATTTGCGATTCGTTTTGCGCAGGGCGGACTCAGGATCGAGCGAGAGGTAGCGCGCAATGTTGACCAGAACAAAAAACAAGTCGCCGACTTCGTCTTCCAGCCGAGCCTGCAAGTCTTCTGCGACGACGGTTCGCCCCGACCCGGCCACGCCACGGCCCTGCGGACGCGGTCCCGGAGCCGGAAATTCCTGCAGTTGCTCGCGAAGTTCGCTGGTCTCTTCGTTCAGCTTGTCAAATAGTCCCTCGACATTCGGCCAGTCGAAGCCAGCCTGCGCCGCGCGAGAACTAAGCTTGTAAGCTTCCAGCAACGAAGGCATAGCGGAGGAGACGCCGGCAAGAATCGAGCGCTTCGCGTCGACCGAAGCCGCATCGTCTCCCGCACCGCCAGCTTGCCGCTTCTTCTTTTCTTCCACCTTCCTCTCTTCAACCTTAATCAACTCCCAGTTCCGTTTGACCTCGGCGGAAGTATCAGCCTTCACATCGCCAAACACATGCGGATGCCGGTTAATCAGCTTGGCGGAGAGCCGGTCGAGAACGTCATCGATCGAAAAAGAAGCCTGCTCCTTCGCCATCTCGGCGTAGAAGAGCACCTGCAGCAGCAGATCACCGAGTTCCCCCGCCAGTTCGGGCCAGTCGCGATTGTCGATGGCTTCGAGAACTTCGTACGTCTCTTCAAGAGTGTAGGGCTTGATGGAATCGAAGGTCTGTTCGCGGTCCCAGGGGCAACCGCCGGGGGCGCGCAGGCGCGCCATAATTGCGACGGCCCGCTCGAAACGTTCTCCGGTGGAGGGCATGAGGCAACCAATGTAAATGACGGTGGAGGCAGGAGGCAATGCGCGGACGCTCGCATAAACCACAAGTCCATCGGCACCAACCGCGGTGAATCAGATGGCATCCTAGCCATGAGAAATCATCTTCCGCTCATTTTGAAGACTGGCCGGGCGGCTGAGAACCGCAATCTAAGTTGGCACCGGTTACTTCGGTACCAATGCCAACCCAGCACTCATTAGGAATTGGCCATAATCTGCTTAGACTATCGTCACCTTAATCTCTTTACCGGACAGGCGCACAATAGAACGAAGGTAAAGTGCGGGGCGCGAGGACAGAGTCCACCGGGATTTCCTCACGAAATAATCTCCGCCTCTTGTTTGCCTCTTAGCGATCTATGAGTTTAGCCACTAAACCTCGACCGCCCCTGGAAGGCCACTTCCAGGTCGTAATCATTGGCGGCGGCATTAACGGCGTGGCCGTGGCGCGCGAATGCGCCCGCGCCGGCAAGCGCACGTTGCTGGTCGAACAAAACGACTTTGCCTCGGGCGTGACCAGCCGGTCGACCCGCATCATTCACGGAGGACTGCGCTACCTCGAACACGGCGAACTCGGCCTGGTGCGCGAGTCCGTGCGAGAGCGCGAGCGCTTGCTGCGCGAACGATCGCATCTGGTGCATCCCGTGCACTTCCTGTTTCTTTTGAACGAGCAAAGCCAGCGCAGCGCCATGAACGTGCGCGCCGGTCTGTGGCTGTATCAGCGCTTTGCGGGAAGGAAATCCTCCGACCTGAGCGAGATGGAGCTGAAGCGGGTGGAGCGCGCGCTCGACGCGGGCCACAAATGGTCGATCTTCAATTACGAAGACGCGCAGTGCGAATTCCCCGAGCGTCTCGTAGCCGAATGGATGACCGAAGCCGCCGAGGCCGGAGCCGTCGTCCGCAATCACTGTGAAGTGCTGGCAGTCGATGTGGGGCAGGGCCGCGCGCGCGGCGTGCTCCTGCGCGACCGCATCTCCGGGAAAGACGAACGCGTCGATGCCAACTGGATCTTCAACTGTACCGGTCCGTGGGCCGACCGCATTTGCCAGCGTTCTTCAGTTCGCACCAGCCAGCCCATGCTGGGCGGAGTGCGAGGTTCGCACATTGTTCTGCCACGGTTCTCCGGTGCACCCACTGCAGCGTTGTATACCGAAGCCGCGGACGGCCGTCCGGTTTTCATCTTGCCGTGGAATGAGCAGGTGCTGGTCGGCACGACCGAGGTTGCGGACACGGGCGATCCCAGCAAGACCGCGCCCTCCAGCGAAGAAATTGACTACCTGTTGCGCTCCGCGAGCAAGTTATTCCCTAAGGCGAAGATTTCCGCGCACGACATCAGGTATGCCTTTGCGGGAGTGCGTCCGCTGCCCAACTCGCCGGGGAAAAATGCCTCCGCCGTAACGCGGCGGCATTTCCTGCATGACCATACGCCGGACGGCGCGGCCCGCTTCATCTCAGTCATCGGCGGCAAACTCACCACCGCCGCCTCGCTGGCGCGGGAATGCGCGCGCAAAATTGGCATCGCCGTCTCGGAGCCGACCATGGTCGCGATGGGGCCCGGCAGCGCGCTCGATCCTATGCTCGATCAGGAAACTCTGGATATCGCGCGAGCCGGATCGGTCAGCGAAGAAACCGCCCGCGGCATGATGGAGTGGCACGGCCACCGCGCCATGGATGTGGCGAGAATGGCTCTAGTCAGTGCTGAACTGCGCGCCCCGATCTGTCCTCACACCTCGCACGTCGTAGCCGAAGTGGTGGAAGCTTTCCGCAGAGAGTTTGCGGTCACGCTGGGCGACGTTCTACTGCGCCGGGTCCCAGTAGCGCTGGGCGCGTGCTGGTCAGAATCCTGCAGCCGTGAGGCGGCGCTGCGCATCGGCGCCGTACTGGGCTGGAACGAGCAGACCTTGGGAGCGAATCTGGAATCGTTTGAGATGGAACGCGCGGCGTTTCTGCAACGCCCATCGCGCGGAACAGCCGGGCTGCACCTTGCGGCCGATTAAGAAGCTTCCTCTCCTATCAGCCCAGCGCCCGTAAAGAGAGTCCGTCAATGTGCAGGAATTTGCATGCTGTCTTTCGACCGCGAATTTACAAACGCATTCTTGACAGCCACCTGTCGCGGGCCGATACTCCTCAGGTCACGCCTGTGCACCCCTGGCACAGATCCAATCCCTCACGGAAGTGCTCATCATGTCTACGCTACCTCCCACTCAGAAATCTATTCTTACGTTCGCGCATCTAGCGAAGAAGACGGCCAATCGGCGGAACACTGGCGCGATGGCGTTGGCGGTTTTGTTCGCGCTAACTCTCGCCGTGCCGGCGTATGCCCAGCAATTCCAGTCACTCTACCAATTCCCACTCCGCAAAACCGGGAGCAATCCCTCCGGCTTGCTTCGCGTGAACGGCAATTTCTATGGCACGACCGCACTCGGCGGAAAATCGAATGCGGGGACCGTCTTCGAACTCACCAGCGAGGGCACGCTGACGAGTCTCTACAGCTTCAGCAAGAATTCCTCAGATGGCAGAACTCCAACCGTCGGCCCGCTGCTCCGGGACAGATCCGGCAACCTTTACGGCACCACCGAGGCCGGTGGCGACCTCGGCTGTGTCTCCGTCAGCCCGTCGCAAAAAGGTTGTGGCACAGTCTTCAAGTTAAGTCCCGAGGGCAAAGAAACGATCCTGCACAGCTTTACTGGATCACCAACCGACGGCGCAACGCCGCTGGCCGGCTTGACCGCGGACTCGGCAGGCAATCTTTATGGCACCACTTATGTGGGCGGTGCCGGATGCACGGATGGGGTCGTGGGAGGCTGCGGGACGGTATTCAAAATTACTCCCGCCGGAGTCGAGACCGTTCTCTACAGCTTCACCGGCGGCGCGGATGGTTCAATCCCCGACTACGTCGTCTTGCTCATCGACTCTGCGGGCACCCTCTACGGCACCACGTCGACCGGTGGCGACCTCAGCTGCACTGACAGCCGGCAAGGCTGCGGAGTGGTTTTCAAGATCGATCCAAGCGGTAATGAGACGGTCCTGTACGCGTTTACTGGCGGCAAAGACCCGGAGTATCCGTTTGCCGGTTTAGCCCGCGATGCGAGCGGCAACCTCTATGGCACGGCAGTCGCTGGAGGCAACACCTGCCGCTACTGCAACCTGGTCTTCAAACTGGATCAGGCTGGCAAAACGACTGTGCTCTATCTCTTCCCCGAGGACATCGGTACGGCATCCCCCTTGCTTCTCGATCCCGCCGGAAACCTCTATGGTACGACTCCCTACGGCGGAGCCTTCCAGCAGGGAAACGCCTTCGAGCTGAGTAATCAGGGCGTATACACTTCGCTTCACGATTTTGATGAAACCGATGGGCTCTACCCGGAGGCGGGCCTGGTCCGTGACACTGCCGGCAATCTATACGGCACAACTCTGCAGGGTGGCAACTTTAGCTGCAGCAATGGCTGCGGAGTGATCTTCGAGATCACTCCCTAAGAGTGAAAAGATTGGGCGCGCTCGGATTCCTGCCTCGCGAGATGGGCGACTCGCTAACAGGCTGCGAAAAAGAATCCGGCTTTCAGGCACGAACGGGAAGGGCACGAGTTCACTCGTGCCGTTGAATCGTTGAAAATGCACTGCGCTTCAGCGCCTGCGGTACGCTCTTGCCACCTTCATGAGTTTTTCCCGAAGCCCGCTAAGTTATGTCTGCTAAGTAACCGCCTTTTTCCCGAACTGCCGCAGCCCGACCACCAGCAGCAGAACGTCAAAGAAAAACAGCGCGATGATTACCGCCGCAATCGGCAAATGCGCGAACTGCGGAACCAGCGTGCCGCGCAGTCCTTCGCTCGCATAAACCAGCGGGTTGATCAGCACAACTTTTTGCAGGATGGGAAAAGTCTTCAGCGCGCTCCACGGATAATACGTGCAGCCAAAGAAGATCATGGGCGTCATGACCATGCTGAACATCAGCCCGATATGCTGCTGATCCATGCTGCTTCCCAGAGCCAGTCCTCCGCATGATGAAAAACCCGCGACCAGCAGAATAATCAACGCGAACGTAAAGGGCGTGGCGATGCTGATCTGAACTCCAGGCCGCAGCACAAGCCACGCCAGCGGGATCACCACAAGACCGGCCACCAGCGCCTGTAGCATTCCGGCAACGACCTTCTCGATCGCGATCCAGCCCACGCTGATGGGAGCCAGCAGGCGGTCTTCGATTTCACGCGTCCACTGAAACTCCGCGATGAGCGGCATAGCCACAGCCCAGACTCCAGTGAAGGTCATACTGATCGCGATGATCCCCGGCAGCAGAAGACTCTTGTACGCGGCCGGCATGTAGCCGCTGCCCACCATCACCTTGCCGAAGATAAAAACAAACAGCAACGGCTGCAGGAAGGTCTGCAGAAAAAGCTGCATGGCGTTACGTCGAGCAACATGAGCGTCGCGGGCCAGCATCGCGAAAAATGTTTTCCAGTTCAATCGCGCAGGCTCCTTCCAGTATGGTGCAGGAACAAGTTTTCCAGACTGGGCTCGGAAATGTGAACGTCGGATAATTCCGCGCCCGCACTCGCGGCCAGGCTCGCGATTTCAGGGATGAGCGAGCCGCCGCGGTCGGCATAAACGTCGACACCGGTATTGCCAGCTATGTTGCCCGCGGCGGTGTCAGTGGCCCGCACCTCGCGCACACCCGCCAGCGACTGCAACCGCCGCAACAATTCAGCTGTCTGGTTGCCGAAACGAAGGCGCAGCAGAAATCCTCCCGGGATCGACGCCTTCAGCTCCGCCGGCGTTCCCAGCGCAATCATGCGTCCATGCTCCACGATGGCCAGCCGCTGGCACAGCGCGTCAGCTTCTTCCATATTGTGCGTGGTCAACAGAACCGTCTTCCCCGCCTGGTGATATTCGCGAATGATCTCCCACAGCAGAATCCGCGTTTGCGGGTCGAGCCCGGCGCTGGGTTCATCGAGAAACAGAACCTGCGGATCGTGCATCATGGCGCGGGCAATGGAAAGCCGCTGCATCATGCCGCCGGAGAAGCCACGCACCATCTGGTTGCCACGTTCGGTGAGTTTGAACTTCTCGAGCAACGAGTCGGCTCGCTCGTTTCGTAGCTTCGAGCCAAGCCCGAAATACGCCCCGTGAAAAACCAGAATCTCGCGCGCAGTCAAAGAAAAATCCAGGTTCGCGCGCTGCGGCACCACTCCAATCAAGTGCTTCACCTGGGCTTGTTCTTTCCACACGTCGTGGTCGCCAATCCAGGCTTGGCCCGCGGTTGGCCGCACGCGGGTCGTCAGCACTCCGACCGTCGTCGACTTGCCGGCGCCGTTCGGCCCGAGCAGGCAGAAAATTTCACCCGCACGCACTTCGAGCGAAAGCCCGTCGAGTGCCGCGATTTGCGCCTTCGCAGCCTGCTTCGCGCCTTTGGCATCGGCGCGCGAAATGAATCCTCCGCCCGCGCCAAGCGGCGGGGCCGAGTGATAGACCTTGCACAGGTCCTGCGTGCGAACCCCAACGGCCATGCAAAGAAATCCTCGAATCTGGAAGCAGACTGAAGTTCTGGAAGTATATCGCAGGCTACGTTAGTTACTAAAGATTGGCCCCACGACCTTGCGTCATCTGGGAACGGCGCTCGCCCGACTCTACACTGGCGCGAGGTACCGAGTTTTCCGTCCCAGAGGCGCCCTCGATGTTGATTCCCATCAAGCACGAAAACATGGAGGCCCGGCGCTGGCCCGTGGTCACGCTGGCATTGATCGCCATCAATGTGCTGGTGTTTCTCTTCACCATGTCGGCCGTCGAAAATGAAACGCCCGAACTCGCCGAGATTAAATCGCACATCCTGATTCTCGCCGCCCTCCATCCTGAACTGAAGATGCAACCCGAGTCGCAGCGCCTGGTCGACGGATTCAAACAGAGCCATTTCGACCAGTGGAGGCATGTGCAGAGTCCCTATCGCGACGTCATGAACGCCTACGACGGCAAGATCAAAATGATGGACGACCCCTCGAAGCTGCAGGATGAGATGGATTTGCTCAATGCCCAACTCGTGAGTCTGTCGAAGACGTCGTTTGCCGAACAGTATGCCTTCATTCCGGCTCAGCCCAGGGCAATCACCTACGTGACGGCGAATTTCCTGCCCGGCGGCTGGTGGCTCCTGATTGGCAACATGTGGTTCCTGTGGCTGGCCGGATTTGTACTCGAAGACGTGTGGGGACGCTGGTTGTATGCGGCGTTCTATCTGATTGCAGGTGCGGCCGCGCTGCAGTTTTATGCGTGGTCGAATCCCGGGAGCGTCACTGCGACTATGGGCGCTTCCGGCGCCGTAGCCGCGCTGATGGGAGCGTTTCTGGCACGCTTCCCGAAAATGAAGATTGAGATGGCGTGGATCTGGTGGTTCAGCATCGCCAAGATGCTCCGCACCGGCAATCCCTTCCAGATGTTTCAGTTTCAGGCGTCCGCCTTCTGGTTGCTACCTTTGTGGCTGCTGACCGAAATACTCTACGGATCGCTGTTCGGATCGTCGAGCGGGGTGGCGCACTGGGCGCACGTTGGCGGATTTCTGTTTGGCGCGCTGGCCGCACTGGCGATCCAGCATTCGGGCATCGAACACAAAACTAACCAGAAGATTGAAGAAAGACTCGGCTGGACGAACGATCCGGAGCTCGAACAGGCCAGCGCCATGATCGATCAAGGCCAACTCGACGAAGCGCAGGCACTCCTGACGAAACACGTTGCAGCGCAGCCGAATTCGCTCGACGCCTGGACCCTGCTGCGCCAGCTTCACAAACGGCAGAGCGATACCAAGGCTTACCAGGATGCGACCGTCAAAACCTGTGGCCTCCACTTGAAAGCCCACGAAATTGAAGCGGCGTTTCACGACTACGCCGAGTTCGTCGATTCCGGCGGCGGCAAGCTGCCCGCGGCAATTTGGCTCGAGCTATGCAAAGGCGCGGAGGAGATGCAGGAGTTCGAGCGCGCCTTCTCCGAGTACCACGAACTTGCCCAGGCTTATCCCACCGACCGCCAGGCACTGACCGCGCAACTCAGCGCCGCGAGACTTTGTCTCAAGCGTTTGAATCGCCCGCAGGACGCGCTGGCTCTCTACCAGACGGCAGCAGCATCTCCCATCCCGCATCTCGACTGGGAGCAGCACATCCAGTCCGGCATCAAGGACGCCCAGGCCGCCATGGCATCGAAAAATGCGATGGCCGCCGGGGCCTAGTAAGAATTTCGAAATCTGCAGCGAACAGGCCCGACGGAAACCTTCGGGCCTGTTCGGTTTCGTTTGCGATCCGCCTCCTCAAGAAGCAGTTCGCTTACATTTTGTGACCGGACATCGTAGTCGAGCTGAAGAACAGGAAGAAATTCGACGGAGCTTCCACCGCCGTCCCTGCCTTCAGCGCAGCCTGAATGCCAGCAAGAGACGTGATTCCGGTCTTTCCATCCGCAGTCGGCCAATCGCTCTGGTCGAGAACCAGAACCGGCACCACCTGCCACCAGATCGAGGCAAGATTAATGTCCGGATTGATGAGCACGTGGCTGTGATTGGGCGTAGGCACAAAGATGTTCGTCACCGGAGGCTGCACATAGCCCAGCGCAACCAGCACCGGTCCCAGGTCCAGCCGCGAGGCGTGCATGGTGCAAGTGCCGGGAGCGGAACCGGGCTCGGGACACTGCGTGTACACGCTCGGCTTCGCTTTGAACGCTTCCGGCAGCGCGCCAAACAAAGAGATCAGCGTAGACCCCAGGGCCGGTCCGCAGGTCGTACCCGCGACCACGTTCGTGCACGAGATCGCGTCGTTAGGATTCTGGTCATTGTCACTGGAGAACATGGGGACCAACACAAAGATGGGCTCGGAGGTAACTGCGGGATTGCCCTTCATCCCGTTCGGATTGATGGTGGGCTGTGTTCCGACCTGGCAAATCGGAGTTTGCATTTCCGCAGGATCGCTTTCGGCCGGGATTCCGTTAAAGTTCAGGTCGCTGCCGGGCTGATCGATGCAGGTAAAGCTCTCGCTATAAGTAAAGGTGAGAAGTTTATTGTCTCCGTATCCGAAAGTCTGATTCGGTTTGGACTGCGCGGATGCGACAGATGCGACTGCGGCGATGACGGCCAAAAGCAGCACTGGCCGGTAGATTGAGATTTTCATGCTTCCTCCACAGAGGGTTTAGGACCGCTCTGGGTGAAGTACGGAGGTACCGTGAAATCGGATTGCAGCCGCGAAAACCTTCCCGACCCCTGGGAATCGAGCGCGATTTTGGAATAGCACCATCGGCCGATGGGCATGGCCCACTAGTTATCTTGTCAGCGACTCCATTTCGGCGTGCAATTAGGTTCAGGGGAAAAACCTATGAGCCGCTTGTTTGGTTTTCTCAGCGCCGTCATCGTGATGGCCATTGGCATGTACATTTATTCGCAGCAGGTGCAGAGCGCTTCTGCGACCGCCGGGGCAAGCAACCCCCAGGCAGCCATCAACGTCACCGGCGTGAAGAGCGACCTGATCAACATCGCCTCGGCCGAGCGCCGCTACTATGCCTCGGAAGGCAAATACGCCTCCCTGGTCGAACTCATCTCGACCAACTCCGTGAGCGTCGCCCGCCAGCGCCCTCCTTACAGTTATTCCGTTGAGATTACTCCCGCCAGCTTTCGTGTCGTCGCGACCCGCTCCGGAGACAGTCCCGCGGGCACGCCCTCAACGCTCTCGGTCGACGAAAACATGGAGTTCCAGACCACCGAGTAGGCCACGGGGTCCGGGTGCAGCTCTTTTTACGTCTACGCCATCATTTCGCCGTACCGTCCTGGATCACCAGCGTCCGGCAGAGCAATTTTGTTTCATCGGAAATAATGCCGTCGACGACGTACTCAGCCACACGTTGCATGTCTGCGGGATCGTTCACCGTCCAGACGAAGACCTTTTTCCCCGCTCCCTTTATTTTGCGGACCAGCTCTGGCTCACACAGCTCCTTATGGACAATCACATACTGGATTGGAAGTTCGCTCCAGAAGCGCAGTTGCGTCGGCGACTCGCAAATCAGGCCGAGGGGAATCGTGGCGTCCAACTCACGCAACGATTTCAGCACCCCGGGAATGAACGAGGAAACCACGAATCCGTGGCGCGGCTTGTGCCGTAGAAACAGATCGAGCGTAATCCTCTCTAGCCCCTTGACCTTCAATTCAATGTCGAGAAATGAATCGCGGTAGCGCTGCAGCACATCCCGCAGCCGCGGCAACTGGGAAACCTGCTTCGCGGTAGAGCGGGCAACCTGAAATCCGCCGGCCTTCGGGTCGTGGCAGACCACCGCCTCTTCATCTTCAGTGAGGCGTACATCAAATTCAAAACCGTCGCAGCCGTCGGCCAGGGCCTGATCGAAGGATGCGAAAGTATTTTCCGGAATCGATTTCTGGGCGCGAGCCCCGCGGTGACCAAGAAGAAGAGGACGGCTCATAGTCTACAAATCAGTTCTGCCAATCAGGCGAGTGCAAATCGGGTGGAAATCGGGTGGCCCATTCAAGCCGTCCTTTGGCTTGAGTGGGGAACTTCGGTTCGATCCGGCTCAGTCAAGATCAAAATCCCGGATGGGCCTGCCGGTGTCGGGCGATTCTTTGGCTTTCTTCACCGCCTCCTGAAATTTCTTCTCCAGAAGATCGGAGGCATTCCGCTGCGCCTCCACCGACTGTTGAAAGATCGACTCGCGACGGCTGTCTTGCTCGCGCATGGCTTTGGCCGCAGCTTCCATATCGTTGAAAGTCTTCGGCTTCACCGCGGCAGTGTGGGCTATCACGGAGCGCGTCTCGACGTCGATCTTAAGCAGCGCGCTGCAGCAGGGACACGTCACTTCGAAATTAGGAGGATGCTTCGCCATTCCATCGAATCATACCGCAAAAGCGGCTTGCCGACTCAGAGGGTTTGGTAGTGGCGCAGCTTGAAAGATTCGTATCTTCAGCTGCAGGGCCGCGACGCAAAGCCGCCAGCGCGCAAAGATGTTATCCGTAAGCCGGTATCGAAATCGCTGAAACGGTCCCCTGATACGAATCTCGTTTTAAACTGCACGACCAACGAGTCAGCAGGGTTTCGCGTTGTACGCATCCTAATGTACAGACAACCATTCCAGGAGGAACATTGTGCAAAACTCCAGCATCACTTCCCTTTTCAATGTTTCAATCTGATCGGGAAGATGTGAAGCAGGTTCAGCATCTCCCATCCCAGCAGGACGACCGACAACAGAACCACCATCACGGCCATCAGTTCCCCGAAGCTCAAGCCGCGGCGCGTCGGCTCCAGCCGCCGGGCCGCCAGGCCGAGGATGTTAAGCGTGGCGAAGCCGAACACCACCGCCCAGAGGATGTTGTAGACATCCTCCCGCGAGCCGCGGTAAAGCACGGCCACGGCCACGCTGATCACCGCGGCAGCATAGAGACGCGCAGCAGCATAGACGGCCGCCGCCGCCCGAGTGGTTCGGGTGAAGCTCGCGATCAGCGACACTGAAGCAGGTAGCGCCATGGGCTGAATCCAGAGCCTGTAAGCCAACAGCAGCGGCCGGGCCCGAGAATGGATATTACATCTTTTTCCCGTTCGGTTCACGGCGCCTTTGGCTGGGATGGGGGACGCCACGCGACAACCGCAGGGACACCGGCGCTACTGACCGGCGACGCTGGCTCTATAACTCCAATATCTGGTGGTCGTGGCAGTCCGGCTGGATGGCGTCATACAGTTGTTGCAGAAACTCACCGCCGTAGCGCGCCAGGAAGTAGAGCCCGCCGATCGCGCGCTCCTGCAATCCCTTGTCAGGATAGAGCGCCTGACTGAGACTCTCGGCATGCCGGGTCACGAGTTCGCTCTTGAGCGCTTCTGCACGGGCGGCCTGCGAGTAGAGGCGTTCGAACTGGTATTCAACCTTCGAGCGGGCGGTCTCTGCGGCATCGACCAGAGTGCGGTCGAGTTTCTCCAGTTTCTCTTTCACATTCGACAGCTGCAAGTCCATGGATTTTCTTGCAGCGTCGAACGCGGCTTGCAGATCTCCGGGCAGTCCACGCTCCGCGAGCTTACGGCGTAACGCGTCAGGACCGGAGAAAACTTCAGATACGCCGATTCCGTGGCGCTCTAGCAGGCGCTGCATCTTCGGTTCAACAATGGTCGCCGAGAAGCGGGGCACGATGGGCGTCACGCGGCCAAGAAGAGCTTCATACACCGCTCCCGCCTGTGCGAAATAAGCCGTCTCCGCAGCGCCCCCGGAATACACAAGAGTTGGCAGCAGGTAGTCTTGAACGACCGGTCGCAACAGGACGTTCGGACTGAAGAGTTCAGCATTCGAACCGATGCGATCGAGCAGTTCAGTTTGCGAGAGCTTCTCAGCCGCAGCATCACCGCCAATCACGAATTCCGTAATGCCGCCATGCTCACGCCGATGAATCGGCGTCCGAGCACCCTGCTGCAGCGTGAAAAGCAGCACAGACGATGGAGTGACCTTCACCTGCTGGTGATATCCAGCCGCTTCGAGCGCATCACCGCGCGCCAGCACCGCCGAAGCCAGTTCGCCGGCGCGCTCAACCGCGGCACGATAAATCGGCTCCGCCACGCGGTCGAGTTCGCCGTCGGAAGCATCGAGCAGGATCACACCCCACTCAGCAAAGATCCGGGCATACAGCCGCGCGAACGCCGTTCCCAGCGACTCACCGGGACGATACGACTCGCGCAGAAACTGCGCCGCCTCGGAATCGCCGAGAAGCTTGGCCGCTTCTTCGACGACCGGAAGAATCTCGTCGCCCAGACGCACAGCACTGACCGGCGCCGACGCAACGTCATGACTGGAGGTGGTGAGCACTTGCAAAGCGCCGTCGGCACCAGGAATGGAAACGTGGTTCACCTCGGCCAAATCATGGTCGTAAGTAGCCAGCCAGAAAACCGGGACAGCGTCGACTCCGGCGGCAGTAGCTTCTTCCGCGAGTTTGACCGCAGTCAGCGCTTTATAGATGGCAAACATCGGTCCGCCGAAAAGTCCGACCTGCTGTCCAGTGACAACCGCGGCCGCACCTTTGCGCAAGCGCTCAAGATTAGCGAGAGTCTTGGGAGAAGCTCCCCAGGATTTGTTCTGCCGCTCCAAAATGGCGGTGACCCGCTCGCGCCGCAAAGAATCGTAGGATATCTTCGCCGCTTCTTCTTTCAACCATTCACCGAAATGAGGAGATCGCGGGTAAAACGGCTGCACTGTAGGGGAATAAGCCAGGAAATCCGAGAACAGGTGCGTGGTGTGCGGGATTTGCGAGAAAGGCAGACAGTGCGACTTCACCGGGAGCCCTCCTGACGACATCTCTCCTGACAACATCGCCGCGACATTCGCACGGAAGCGCGTCGCCCGGCCCCTGGTTGGACGTGTGAGATCATGTCAGGTCAACATCCCAGATCAACGTTAACATTAGTGGAACACAATCCGCACACCGGCGCTGTACTACAGATGCCCGAAACCACGGCAAGATGCAAGATAATGGTCGACCGCGGCACGGTGAGAGAGAAGCCTGCGAGGTAAGCATGAACGCTGCTCCGCTGAAGATTGATTGGCCCCTGACGTTGGAAGGCTCATTCGTTCGACTCGATCCCGTACGCCGCGAGCACGCGGAATTATTCTGGGAAGTCTCGAAGGCCGATCTGGAAGATATCTTCCGCTGGATTCCCTACTCCATGAAAACGCGGGAAGACTTCGAGAGCCTGATCGACAAAGCCTTCGCCGAGCAGGAGCGCGGCGAGTCGATCGTGTTCGCCACAGTCGAACGCGCGTCCGGGCAAGTCGTCGGCAGCACCCGCTTCATGAACATCGACCGCGCCAACCGCCGGGTGGAGATCGGCTCGACGTGGATCGCTCCCGCATGGCAGCGCACGGCGGTCAATACCGAGGCGAAATATCTGATGCTGCGCCATGCGTTCGAAGTCTGGGGATGTGTGCGGGTCGAGTTGAAGACTGATGCCCTCAACCAGAAGTCGCGCAGCGCCATCCTCCGCATCGGCGCAAAAGAAGAAGGCACCCTGCGCCGCCACGTAATCACCTGGACCGGCAGAATCCGCGACAGCGTCTACTTCAGCATTCTGGATGACGAGTGGCCGGAAGCGAAGGCAAGGCTGGAAGCTCGTATCTCTGGCTAACCGGTAGTGGTGCAGTTTGGCCTTTACACGACTTTGTCATCCTGAGCGTAGCCGTTTTTCAGGCGTAGCGAAGGATCTCCCGCTTAACCGGCCTAATGCATAAGCCAAACTGCACCACTATCGGCCAACCTTCCTCATTGTGAGACTTCGCCCGAACCGTTATGATGCCTGCCATTCCTGCGCGGGCCATTTCCCGCGCGCGAATCGTTTCCTCGAAAAACTGTGCCGTGACCTGGAGGATGTGAATGGAAGCCTTGTCGTTAGCGGTCGCTCTGATTGTCGGAATTTTCGTAATCGGAACCATTCTGAGCGGTTTTTTCCAGGTCCACACTGCCGAGGCCGCGGTTGTCCAGCGCATGGGAAAATTCCAGCGCGTGGCCGGCGCGGGCATGAACTTCAAGCTCCCCTGGCTCGACCAGATCGCCGCCCGCATCGATCTGCGCGTGCAGCAACTCGCTCTCGACGTGGAGACGAAAACCAAAGACAACGTCTTCGTAAAGATTCCCGTCTCGGTGCAGTATCACGTAATTCCCGACCACGTATATGAAGCCTTCTACAAGCTGGCCAACCCGCGCCAGCAGATTTCGTCCTACGTCTTCAACGTAATCCTCGGCCACGTCCCCAAGATGAATCTGGACGACGCGTTCCTGCAGCAATCCGACATCGCAGTCGCCATCAAGCAAGGCCTCGACGACGTGATGCGAACCTACGGATACGCCATCGACCAGGCCCTGGTCACCGACATTCAGCCCGACGACAAAGTAAAAGCCGCGATGAACGAAATCAACGCCGCGCAACGCGAGCAAGTCGCGGCCACGGCCCGTGGCGAAGCAGAAAAAATTCTGAAAGTAAAACAAGCCGAAGCCGAAGCGCAAAGCAAAGCCCTGCAAGGCCAGGGCATCGCCAACCAGCGCAAAGCTATCATCGAAGGCCTGAAAGATTCCGTGGAGGCCTTCTCCAAAGCGGTCGAAGGCTCCACGCCAAAAGATGTGATGATGCTGGTGCTGGTTACGCAATATCTCGACACCATGAAAGAAATCGGCGCCAACGACCGCAGCAACACAATCCTGATGTCGCATTCCCCCGGCGCCGTCACCGACCTCTTCCGCCAAATGCAAGACGCAGTCATGATCGGAACCAAAGCCGCAAATCCCGCGCCGTAACGGCGCGGAGGTCCATCCAGCATCGTTAGCAGGGTGCCCCATTTCTCGCGCGTTCTCTGCGCGAGAAGTGGGGATTTTCGACAGGGCACCAAGCGGCCACCGGCCTCGTCATTTGCTGAGCACCGCTCCCGCGAAGACACAGATAGGGAGCATTAAAGACGGGCAAGCCCCGGTGTTAGAATCTTTTCGAGCGAATACACGGACCTGTAGGGAGAGCCTTCATGGGAGCCACGGTAGCGCAGGTGTTGCCCGAGCAGCTGATACAAAAGACGAGTGAGGCACTTCAGGCTCTCGCGGCGCGAGGAGTGCAAATAAAGAATTGCCCGCTATGCAACCAAAATGCTTGGCGTGCCGACCTAATCGCCTACTTTGTGAGCGCGCTCCCCGTCTCCGGTCTAGCGGCTCCGCCGCCGCACATCCCAACACTCACGTTGACTTGCAACGTCTGCGGTAACACTGTTGTCCACAATTTGAACGTGCTTGGCATATCCCTATGAATGCTCCGCCAAATCTTCCCGAGCTGCCTGTGCAGGTCGGGGGTGCGCTGGCCGTCCCCACCCAGCCCACGGAGATGGCCTATCCCTTGCGGCGCGACGAATTTGATCTCTTATGTGAGACGGAGACGATCAACGAGGACAAGCGCTGGCGTGACATTTCAATCGCATTTTTCGCCGCGGCCTTCGCGGGCCTAATCGGCTTGATTGGCAGCATTGACTGGGATTCAACTTTCAAGAACCAGCATTGGACACCCCTAGTTCATACATCCATCCTCGGTGTTGTGACTCTGAGCTCATTTGTGATCTTCATTATTCAACAAATCAAGATTCGTAAAAAGCCAGTCTCCTCTGGATACGTGCGGATTAAGGCCCGCATCTCTGCCCACTATCAACAACATCGCGACCTGAGCGACGCCGACAGATGGGTCGTTCTGTCGAATCGCCTTTGGAAAGCCGCAAGAGCAGTGCATGGCACTGTAGGGGGCTCGATCAACGGACCTGTGCGGAACGGGGCTAGCATCGACGCCGAGATGCGGACGAACCTTGGCATATACAGAATCAATGTGCCGGATTCCGCCTCCTTCGACGAAGCAGAGCTCCTCGCGATCCAGCAGATCAAGAACACTGATGCGAAGGTCGCTGCTGCAAAAGACGCCGAGGTGAAAGCTGCTGAAAGGAAGGCCGCGACCGCACCGCCATCGCCGCCCGTCAACTAGTGGCAGGTTACCCACTCAACCCCCGAAATATGGGGACAGAAATATGGAGACAGACGGGACGTTCACCTGATTTAAAATCCAGAGATCGACGGAACGTTCCCACTAGCTAGTTGAATCGCACCCCAAAGAAAACCGTAGAGCAGCGCACACCTCATTCATTCGCGCGGGACTAAGCTGAGCCACGCGTTTCCCCAGGCGCTGTTGCGACACCGTCACCGCATTGTGCAGATTCACCGCGCACGGGGACTTCATCCCGTCCTCCTCATTCAGAACGACCTCCGAGGGCACACCGCGAATTGTGGACGTGACCGGCGCAACCGTAACTGTCGATAAATACCCGATGGCGCTGTTGCGGGTGAGCACAAGCGCCGGCCGTCTTTTGTCGGGAGCGGCAAACTGATAAAGCCGAACCTCGCCCCGGGCTATTCTTCCTCGGGTTAGGCCTCCGGCCACGTGGCCTCCGATTCCCAATCCCGCGCTTCCCCGTCAGGCTGCGACTGTAGAGAGTAGCCCTGACGGTCGCGCTCCTCACGGGCTCGCAGTTCTAACCGACGAAGATGTTCCCGCAGGGCGTCGCGCACCAAAGCAGAACGGTTTCGCCGGGTGCGCTTCGCAGCCTGGTCGGCAGCCTGTAACAGCTTTTTATCCAGCACGATTTGAACGATCTCCATATGTGGAATCCACTCCACAGTATACTCCACACCAGCGAATACAGAGGGAAATACGCAGAGGCAGTGGGTCAGTTTGACATCTACACGATTGCGTCATCCTGAGCGTAGCCGTTTTTCAGGCGTAGCGAAGGATCTCCCACTTGACCGGCCCAACGCGTAAGCCAGGCTGGCCCACTACCCGCAAATGAGGGGGCCGCAGGTGGCGCGTGCCCAACGGAAGCCCCCGCCTTTTGGCCCGGCTGAGGAATCCGCCTCACCATGTCCTTTTTCCACAGCCTTCCACAGGACGAAATCGCCCGGATGTGACGAACGACCTTTACTGAGGCTGCCGGATCTGACAACCTTGAAGCATGCGCGGGAAGCCCTCCATCGTTAACCGTCATCGCAACTCGGAGGTCAGCTCCAACCGTCGCACCGGAGCCCCTAACTCCTTATTCCGGAAGATTTTACGCGCAAGTCCTTATTCCACAATATTTTGCCCGCGATTTTCCGGGTATACCCATGCTAACCATCGTGAAATCAGTAGTTTCCGAG
>Ga0302326_10000482_pt1 | contig 111980 bp, 88 predicted proteins | sample Palsa_T0_3_FD_202264 | JGI IMG/M metagenome (GOLD analysis project Ga0302326, IMG submission 202264) | Peat permafrost microbial communities from Stordalen Mire near Abisko, Sweden - Palsa_T0_3 | ecosystem: Environmental > Terrestrial > Soil > Palsa > Peat permafrost | place: Sweden: Abisko... | reverse complement strand
CACCGAATGGTGTTGGCAGAATCATCGTACGACTGGCCGGCGAGACGCCGACCAGGGCGACCGGGACGGTCGCGCTCCCAGATCCATCTGAATCGTTCCGGCTTAGATGCCGCCAGGATGGGATGCTTCCGGCAAGCCGGCCACCTGAAGAACGGAGTTTCTTCCGCCAAAGGGGTTGGGCACGGTTTCTTTGGCCAGCGGATCGGGCATCCATTGGCCATCCACGACCAGGCAATACTCGTAAGTGCCAGGCGCCAAAACGGTTTCCTTCCACCAGCGACCGCCGCCAGCCGGATGCAGCGTCTTGGCTTCGGGCTGCCAGTGGTTGAAAGTTCCCGCGACGCACACGGTGGTGGCTGTGGGATGAGTGAATTCAAAGCGAACGGGCACCAGTTGGGATGCGCCATTGCGGACGTTGTCATGATTCTTATTGTGCTTCATATCTGTTATGGATGGGTTTGAAATGGACCTGCGGCCAAGTCATCTCGGCCGCAGGAATCATAATGACAATGATCAGGGAGTCCCGACCAATTCCCTGGACGAACGCGAAGCGCGACCGGCGGCCTTGTTCTCCGTGGGGGTGGATGCTTCGCCGGTGGTGCAAATGTCCTGCGCCCCGGTTTTGGTGAAGATGTCCTTGGCCAGGGTGATTTCATCAGAGTTCTCGGTGTGGACCGAGATCAGGATATTGCCTGCGTTAATCTTGCCTTCGTAACGCTTGGCTTCGATCTCAGGAATGCCCAGGCCGATTAACCCGCCGGCAATGCCTCCCACGGCCGCGCCAACCGCGGCGCCGCTCAACGCGGCCATAATTGGCCCCGCCGCAATAAAGGGGCCGACTCCCGGAATGGCTAACGCGCCAATCCCGGCGATCCATCCCAATGCTCCACCAATGACGCCGCCCGTGCCTGCGCCCGTCGCCACGCCTTCCGGGGCTTTGGTGTGCGTCTCGTGCGCGAAATCGCGGGTCGTGCCCTTGTCGGGGAACAACACCGAAATGTCGTTGTTGGAGAAATTCGCGTTTTTAAGCTGACCGACAATGCGTTCGGCTTGCTGACGCGAGGTGGAGATGCAGAATACAGATTTCTTTGACATATTTTTATTTTCTTTTGTTTTTGTTTAATTGCACTGACTGTTGACTAAATTTCACTTTTCTCCTTGTTTTCTTTTGCTTTCGTTGAGGCTGCCTTTTACGTCTTGCACACTAGACGGGAAATCTTGCCGGCGCTATGGGGTGTTTCCCTATCAGGGACGCAGGGGGCGGGTAATACCCCATATCCTCGGTCCGGTTTTAGGCGCATCATTATGCGGTTTATCGTCGTCAACGCGGCAACGTCAGTTCGTATGGCTCAAACAAGCGCCCGCGCCGGAACTGGAGAATATCCGGCCTGGCCAGAGGCCGGCGATTGAGCAGGAAGCCGCCAATGAGGATGAAATCCTGCGGCAAGGATTGGCTGCAGCAATCGCGACTAAAAGTAAGAAAAACATGGAGACTTTGCCATTGCGCTTTCAAAGCTGGCTGGCCGGGCATATGCGTTTGCGCCCAAACGCGAGCGACCCGCCGTTGCGCGCTGATTTGTTCAGCGTCGAACAATTGGCGCGCCACGCCAAGCTGCTCGCAGCCCATCACCAGGTAGTCACCCTGAAGGGTTCCAATCGTCTGCTGACCCGGTTGGGCCAAAATGAGGAGATCCTGAGATCCTTCAATCGCTCGACCCTGACTGCAAAACCAGGCCGGGTCCTGACTCCCGCCGCCGAATGGCTTCTCGACAACTTCTACCTGATTGAGGAGCAGATCCAAATGGCCCGGCGGCATCTGCCCCGGGGCTACAGCCGGGAGTTGCCCCGCCTCTTGAACGGCCATTCGGCCGGACTTCCGCGCGTTTACGACATCGTTCTGGAATTGGTCTCGCACGTTGACGCACAGATTGACGCGGAATCGCTCAACGCCTTCGTCGCCGCTTATCAAACGGTGGATTCATTGAAACTTGGCGAGTTGTGGGCCATTCCCATCATGCTGCGCCTGGGGTTGATCGAAAATCTGCAGCGCATCACCACCCGGCTGGCCATCGCCCGGGAGCATCGCGATCTGGCGGATTTGTGGGTGGATCGTTTGCAGGAAATGGCGGAGAAAAGCCCGTCGCAGCTTGTGGTCGTGGTGGCGGACATGGCGAAATCCGATCTTCCTCTTTCCGCTTCGTTTGTGGCGGAATTTTGCCAGCGTTTGTCGCTCCGCACTCCGGTGCTGCATCTTGCGCGCACCTGGCTCGAACAGCGGCTGGTCGAACAAGGATGGTCCATCGAACGGCTCGTCCAACTGGAAAGCCAAAATCAGGCGGCCGACCAGGTTTCCGTCAGCCATAGCATTGCCAGCCTTCGCTTTTTGAGCGCCATGGACTGGAAGGAGTTCGTGGAGAGCCTCAGCGGGATCGAGGAGACTTTACGCTCCGACCCTGCCGGCGTGTACCGCAAGATGGATTTTTCGACCCGCGATCGTTATCGCCATGCGGTTGAGTTCATGGCCCGGCACAGCCGCCTCTCGGAAACGCAGGCCGCCCAGTGCGCCATTCAACTGGCGGAGGACAGCGCCCGGCGCAAGGGGCCGGAAGAGCGGTCCTCCCACGTGGGTTTTTATCTGATTGACCAGGGCCAGTCCATGCTGGGGCGCATGGCGGGTGTGCGCCGGCCTTGGCGGAAGATGATCGAACGAGGCATCCACCGTTTTCCGCTCACGTTTTACGCGGGCGGCATTGCCCTGCTCACTTTACTGGCCACGATCTGGTTTGCGTTGGAGGCCCGGACGCTCCTGGCGCCGGGATGGCAACTCCTTTTCTTCACGCTGGTTTTCATGCTCTGCGCCAGCCAGCCGGCCGTGACGTTGATGAACTGGCTGTCCATGCTCCTGGTCAAACCCCGCCTGCTTCCGCGCCTGGATTTTTCCTCCGGCATTCCTTCGGATTGCCGCGCGATGGTGGTCGTGCCCACGATGCTCACAAGCCTGGCGGGCGTTGATCGGCTCCTCGAGAGCTTGGAGGTTCATCGTCTGGCAAATCAAGATCCGCACGTTTCCTTCGCCTTGTTGACCGATTTCCGCGACGCGCCGGAGGAGGTTCTGCCTGGAGACGCCGAGTTGCTGGAGCGGGCGCGGGCGGGAGTCGAGATGCTCAATCGGAAGTATCCCTCCCCCAACCATGGATTCTTTTACTTGTTTCACCGGCCGCGGCGCTGGAATGCCGGAGAAGGATTGTGGATGGGTTACGAACGCAAGCGTGGCAAGCTCATGGAGTTCAACGCCTTGCTGCGCGGCGGTTCTCAGGCCTGCTTTTCCAAGATCGTGGGGGATACGGCCATTCTGCCTGCCATCAAGTACGTCATCACGCTGGACACCGACACGCAGCTTCCGCGCGACGCCGCCCGCCAGCTTGTCGGGACCATGGCCCATCCTTTGAACCGTCCGGTGTTCTATGCGTTGCGTGGGATTGTGGTCGAAGGCTACAGCATTCTGCAACCGCGGGTGGGCGTGAGTTTGCCCAGCGCCCGGCGCTCCTGGTTCGTCCGGCTCATGGCCGGCGACGCGGGCATTGACCCGTACACACGGGAAGTGTCCGATGTGTACCAGGATGTTTTCCGCGAAGGCTCGTTCATCGGAAAAGGCATATACGACGTGGATGCCTTCCAGCGATGCATGGCCGGACGCTTCCCGGAGAATACGATTCTAAGCCACGACTTGTTGGAAGCGTGTCATGCTCGCTCCGCCTTGGTGAGCGACGTGGAATTCTACGAAGAACATCCTTCCCGCTACAACGTGGACGTTGACCGGCGTCACCGTTGGATTCGCGGCGATTGGCAAATCGCGCGATGGCTCCTGCCCCAGGTGCCTGGTGCTGAGGACCGCCGCGTGGCCAATCCGCTCTCCATGCTGTCCCAGTGCAAGATTCTCGACAATTTGAGGCGCAGTCTCGTCCCTATTGCCCTGATGTTCCTCATCCTGGGCGCCTGGGGCTTCCTGCCCCAAGTCGGTGGATTGGGATGCCTGTTGGTCCTTGTGATCATCACGCTCCCCGGATTGTTGTCGGCGCTGGCGGATGTGTTTCGCAAACCGGCGCACTTGCCGTGGGTCATCCACCTGAGCGCCGCGGCTGCGTCGTACGCACGACATCTCGGCCAGAACTTTCTCACCCTGGCGTTTTTACCCTACGAGGCCTTCATCAGCCTGGACGCCGTCGGGCGGACGCTGCTGCGCTTGCTGGTGACCCACAAACGACTGCTCGAATGGCACACGTCCAGTGATTCCGAAGGGAAAACTTGCGCCGACCTCGCCGGTTTTTATGCCACGATGTGGATTGAGCCGGTCGTCGCGCTGGCCATCGGACTTTTCCTCGCCATCACCCAGCCGGTCCAACTTTATTTGGCCCTGCCGATTCTTGGTCTTTGGGCGGCCGCGCCGTGGATCGCTTGGTGGATCAGCCAGTCCATTGAGTTCGCGGCTTTGGATTTGACGGAAGAGCAAACGGCCTTTCTCAGGCGCATCGCCCGCAAGACGTGGCGCTTTTTCGAAACCTTCGTCACCGCGCAGGAGAATTGGCTGCCGCCGGACAATTTTCAGGAAGTGCCCGCCCCGGCCATTGCCGCGCGCACTTCGCCCACTAATATCGGGCTGGCGCTGCTGGCCAATCTGGCCGCCCGTGATTTGGGGTATCTTTCCTTGGGCGGGTTGCTCCGGCGCACCCAAGACACTTTTGCCACCATGCAACGGCTCGAACGGTATCGCGGACACTTCTACAATTGGTATGAGACCCGCACCCTCCAACCGCTCCTCCCGCTTTATGTATCGAGCGTGGACAGCGGCAACCTTGCGGGACATTTGCTCACGCTCGGTTCGGGTCTGAGGGAACAGGCCGACGAAAAAACATTCACACCACAGATCTTCACTGGTCTGTGCGACACGGTAAGGGTTCTCAAAGACTTGGCCGGCGAAAATGCAACGCTGGCAATACTCGACGCCGAATTGGAAAAAGCGCCTTCCAGTCTGCGCGAGGCGTTTGCATTGCTGAAACGCGCGACGGTCCAGGCGGCCGGGATCGCTGCCGCGCTGGGAGACAAAGGGGAAGAAATCAGCGGGTGGGGCAAAACGCTTGAGCAAAATTGCCGCGAGCACCTGGAAGACATGCTTTTCCTCGCGCCGTGGCTGGTTTTACAAGGCCAAAGCGCTGACAACACGCGCAAGGAGGTTCCAACGCTTCCTGTCCTTGCCTCCAAAGACAATGAGTACCTCCCTGCGCCGCCGGCGGCGGCAAGATTCGAGTATATGCTGGCTCAACTCGACAAAGCGCCCACCTTGCGAGAAGTCGCGAATTTTGAGCAATCGCTCTGTCCGCTCATTCAAACGGCATTGCAGAACCTCCCCACGGAGCCTGCCTCATCCCGGACGGAAGAACAAAAAAATCTCACTCAACTCTCAAGCTGTTTGCGGGAAGCCGCCGGCCATGCCCGCCAACGCCTGCTGGCCTTGGAGACCTTGGCCACGCAGAGCGATGAACTGGCCGCGATGGATTTTACTTTTCTGTTTGACCCGTCGAACGACTTGTTTTCCATCGGGTTCAAAGTCGCCGAACTCCGGTGTGACTCCAGCTTCTATGATCTGCTGGCATCGGAGGCGCGTTTGTGCAGCTACGTCGCCATCGCCTTGGGGCAGGTTCCGCAGAAGCAATGGTTCTCCATGGGCCGCCTGCTCGTCACCGCGCGGGGCGGCCCGATCCTGGTTTCCTGGAGCGGTTCCATGTTCGAATACCTGATGCCGCTGCTGGTCATGCCCAACTATGAGAACACGTTGCTCGATCACACTTGCAAAGCAGCGGTGCAACAACAAATCGAATATGGCCAATTGCGCGGCGTGGCCTGGGGCATTTCCGAATCTGGCTACAACCGGACCGACGCTCAACTCAATTACCAATACCGCGCTTTTGGCGTGCCGGGTCTGGGTTTGAAACGAGGCCTGGCCGAGGACCTGGTCATCGCGCCCTACGCCACCGCGCTGGCGCTGATGATCGCGCCGCGGCCGGCTTGTGAAAACCTACAACGGCTGGCGGCCGAAGGGCGCGAAGGAGCCTACGGTTTCTACGAAGCGGTGGAGTACACGCCGACGCGCCTGCCGCCGGATGAGAAGAGCGCCACCATCCGATCCTTCATGGCGCACCATCAAGGGATGAGCTTGCTGGCGATGGCAAACCTGTTGCAAGAATTCCCCATGCAACGGCGTTTCATGGCCTGTCCGTTGCTCAAGGCGGCGGACTTGCTCTTGCAGGAACGCCTGCTCAAGACCGCCGCGAGCGTGCTCTCCGAAGATTTAAAATTGGAGGAATCACCTACGCTGGCCGGAAAGAGCGAGGCCGTCATGCGTATTTTCACCAATCCCACGCCGGCGGCGCCGGAAGTTCATCTTTTGTCCAATGGCCGCTATCATGTCGTCATCAGCAGTTCCGGCGGCGGCTACAGTCGCTGGCGCGATCTGGCGGTCACACGCTGGCGCGAAGATGCCACGCGCGACTGTTGGGGTACGTTTGTTTACCTCCGCGATCAGGCCACGGGTGATTTTTGGTCCACCGCCTATCAACCTGCCTTGCGCGCGATCAAAGGCTACGAAGCCATCTTCACCCAGGCGCGCGCCGAGTTCCGGCAACACCACGCCGGCCTGGACATCCATACCGAGATCAGCGTGTCGCCGGAAGACGACGTGGAGTTGCGGCGCATCACCCTGACCAATCGTTCCCCGGTGGCGCGCACCATCGAATTGACCAGCTACGCCGAGGTGGTGCTGGCCCTTCCTGGGGCGGACGCGGCCCATCCCGCTTTCAGCAATCTCTTTGTGCAAACGGAATTCGCGCCAAAATCCTCCGCCATTCTCTGCACCCGCCGCGCCCGTTCCCAGGAAGAAAGGCCGCCGTGGTTGCTGCATCTGATGGTCGGCCAAGGCGGCCAACAGGGGGAAGTCTCCTGCGAAACCGATCGCGCCAGATTTGTCGGACGCGGCGGCACCCTGGCCAATCCGGCCGCGATGAAGGACCATTCGCCCTTGTCCAACACCACCGGTTCCGTGCTGGATCCGATCGTTTCGCTGCGGCGCACGGTCACTTTGCAACCCCACGAAACGGCCACCGTGGACTTCATTTTCGGAGTGACCGAAAACCGGGAAGCGGCGCTGGCGCACGTGGAAAAATATCAAAGCTCCCGCATGGCCGACCGCACCTTCGATCTGGCATGGACCCACAGCCAGGTCACCTTGCGCCAACTCAACGCCACGGAAGCGGAAGCGCAACTCTATGGCCGCCTGGCCGGCGCGTTGATTTATGCCGACCCCGCCCGCCGCGCGAACTCTGCCGTGTTGCTCATCAACCGGCGCGGCCAGAGCGGGCTTTGGAGCTACGGTATTTCGGGCGACGCGCCGATCGTCCTGCTCCGCATCAGCGACACGGAGAAGATGGAGATTGTTCGGCAGCTTATCCAGGCGCACTCTTACTGGCGCATGAAGGGGCTGACGGTGGACTTGGTCATCTTGAACGAGGACGTTTCTGTTTACCGCCAGTCCTTGCAAGACCAGATCACAGGTTTGATTTCCTCCGGCATCGAAGCGCAAATGCTGGACAAGCCGGGCGGCATCTTCGTCCGCCGCCTCGAACAAATTCCCAACGATGATCGTGTCCTGCTGCAAGCCGCGGCCCGCATTGTTCTGGACGATGAGAAGGGAACTCTGGCCCAGCAACTGGAACAACGAAGCGTTTTGGAGCCTTCCATCCCGGCGCTGACACCCACCCATTCCGGGTTGGCTGACAGGCTGGCGCCGCTCCCTCCGCGCGAATTGATTTTTCCGAACGGTTTGGGCGGCTTCACCCGCGACGGCCATGAATACGTCATCACCCTTCAGCCCGGCCAAATGACGCCGGCGCCGTGGGTCAATGTGCTGGCCAATCCTTATTTCGGGACGGTTGTTTCGGAAAGCGGCGCGGCCTACACCTGGGTGGAGAACTCCCATGAATTTCGACTCACGCCTTGGAGCGACGATCCCGTCCAGGACACCCCGGGAGAGGCTTTCTACATTCGCGATGAGCAGACTGGACAGTTTTGGTCGCCCACTCCGTTGCCCGCGCGCGGGGCCGCGCCCTATGTCATCCGCCACGGTTTCGGCTACACCGTGTTCGAGCATACCGAGAAGGGCATCGTCTCCGAATTGTGGGTCTATGTGGCTATGGACGCTCCTGTTAAATTCACAGTCTTAAAATTGCGCAACGTTTCGGGGCGCCCACGCCGCTTGTCCATTACCGGTTACTGGGAATGGGTGCTGGGCGACTTGCGGCAGAACAGCCTGTTGCACGTGCAAACCGAAGTGGACCTCAAGACGGGCGCGTTGCTGGCGCGCAATCATTACAACACGGAATTCCCCGAGCGCACCGCGTTTCTTGACGTCAACGATCCAACCCGCACTGTGACCGGTGATCGGAAAGAATTCATTGGGCGAAATGGAGACTTGTCGCGCCCGGCGGCGCTCAAGCGCGCGCGCCTCTCCGGCAAAGTCGGCGCGGGGCTGGATCCATGCGGCGCGGTGCAAGTCGCCTTCAATTTGGCGGACGGACAGGAGCGGGAAACGAGTTTTCGCCTCGGCGTTGGCCGCAACGCGTCCGACGTGCAGAATCTGATCCGGCGCTTTCGCCGGACAGACGCCAGCCGCACGGCGCTGGCAGGAGTCTGGTCCTATTGGAATCGAACCCTGGGGGCGGTCAACGTGGATACGCCCGATCCCGCCGTCAATGTGCTGGCCAATGGCTGGCTGGTGTATCAGACCTTGAGCTGCCGCCTCTGGGGCCGGACAGGGTTTTATCAATCCGGCGGCGCCTACGGGTTCCGGGACCAGTTGCAGGACGTCATGGCGCTGGTTCATGCCGAACCGGCGCTGACTCGCGAACATCTCCTCCGTTGCGCCGCGCGCCAGTTCCGCGAAGGCGACGTGCAACATTGGTGGCATCCCCCTTCAGGGCGCGGCGTGCGGACGCATTGTTCCGATGACTACCTCTGGCTGCCCTACGCCACCTGTCGTTACGTCGCGTGTATCGCGGACACAGGAGTGCTCGATGAAAAGATTACTTTCCTTGAAGCCAGGCTGGTCAAGCCGGAGGAGGAATCTTACTACGATCTGCCCAATCGCTCCGAAGAGTCGGCCACGCTCTACCAGCATTGTGTGCGCGCCATCGAGTATGGACTGAAATTCGGCGAACACGGCCTGCCTCTGATGGGTTGCGGAGACTGGAATGATGGCATGAATCAGGTGGGAAACCAGGGGCGGGGCGAAAGTGTCTGGCTGGCTTTCTTTCTTTACGACGTGCTCACCCAATTTGCCCAACTGGCCCGCGCGCACCGCGATCCCACCTTCGCCGAACGCTGCCTGGCCCAGGCGCGCCAACTCCAACAGAACATCGAGCAACACGCCTGGGACGGCCAATGGTACCGCCGCGCCTACTTCGACAACGGCCAGCCGCTGGGCTCCCGCGTCAATCCAGAATGTCAGATTGATTCCCTGCCGCAAAGCTGGTCGGTTATCAGCGGGGCCGGCGATCCTCTGCGTTCCAGTCAGGCGATGGAATCCGTGGATCAGCGCCTGGTCCGCCGCGACGCCGGGTTGATTCAATTGTTTGATCCGCCCTTCGACAAATCAACTCTTAATCCCGGATACATCAAAGGTTATATGCCTGGCGTGCGCGAGAATGGCGGCCAATACACCCACGGCGCAGTCTGGACCGCCATGGCGTTTGCTCTCATGGGCGAAAGCGAGCGGGCCTGGGAACTTTTCGCGCTGCTCAATCCCATCCATCACGGCCAGTCTCCCCAACAAATAGCCACCTACAAAGTGGAGCCTTATGTCATCGCCGCGGACGTCTATGCGGTGGCGCCGCACACAGGGCGGGGCGGATGGACTTGGTACACTGGGTCCGCCGGCTGGATGTATCGGCTGCTCATCGAAACATTGATGGGTGTGACCGTCGCGGGAGACAAACTCCATCTGACCCCTCGTCTTCCCAAAAGCTGGACCACCTGCAAAATCCACTACCGCTACCGTCAAACCGTTTATCACATCACCATCTCCCGTCTCGCCGCTGTTTCTACCGACGCGGATCAACTCTTTCTCGATGGCAAGGAACTTGCCGCGAACGCCATTCCCCTGGTGGACGACCGCCGCGAGCATTTTGTCGAATTGAAAATCTGGAGTCCGGCGGTCGCCCCCGAAAACTTAGGCGTTCTCACAACTTCGGTTTGAACACCCGAATCATTAGCGACATGCTCGATGGCTCATCAAAAAGGTGGGGCGCGGCGGAGTTTTAAGAAGATACCCACCCTCCCCCCTCAAAACAGCCGTTGCTCCGTTGCAAACATTGATAATCAAGCACTTAACCCGTTGCATGACCCGTTGCAACCCGTTGGTCGAAGCCGTTGATACGCGGAAGTCGCTAAGGATTGGGGTTTGAACACATTCGTTCTCACGAGCGATTGAGATGCTGGTCCAATACGTCTGAGCCGCATCCATGCAGTCGAAGAACACGACAGGCAGAGATTTGCGCAAAGTCACATATTTGCTGCCAAAACGTCATTGACTCTCCACGCAGCCTGATTATGATTTCATCCATGTATTTAGGGCTGCTCGGAGAGCTCACATTTGGCAGAAGCCTTTCACTTTGGAATCCCGGATGGCATTGCGATGGGCCGGTTCCGGTGAAGGTGCTTTTCCCGCCTTCCGATTGCTCCAAACATTCGGGGCATTTGAAGCCCAATTCCTGGCCATCGCCAAGGAGAGCGGGATTCACTCTCATCGAACTGCTCGTCGTCATCGCGATCATCGCCATTCTGGCCTCCTTGCTCCTGCCCGCTCTGGCCCAGGCCAAAGCCTCCGCCAACCAGACCCAATGCCTGAACAACCAGAAGGAACTCATGGTCGCCACGCAAGTGTATAGCGGTGACAATGCTGACTGGCTGCCGCCGATGCAGGTGGAGATGCCGAACATAGATGCCCGGCCAAGTTGGCGCAGCTTCCTCTTCCCGGACGTGGCCAAAAACGCGAAGGTTTTTGACTGCCCAACGGAGCAGTACGACGTCTATGCGCTGGGGAATCGGGTCGCGCCGCTGCCGCCAAATCCGGCCGTCATTGGGCTTCAAGTGGACGGTGAGAATGAGTTGTGCAGCGGGATCGGAGCGGTGGATGTGCATTGGGAAGACGGAGGCGCGCCTCCGCCTTTCGGCCGCCCGCCTCCTGACGAGAACAATCTTTGCCGCTGGTCACAAATCCAAAATGCGGCGCAGGTCATCTTTTTCGGCGACGGCAACAGCGACTTTGATCAGTTATGGCCGAACGACCGCTGGTGGATCTGGAAGGAACTCGGCAATGCCAATACTCCGGGCTTTAACCGCGCGGCTGAAAACGATCCCGGGGCTTTCCGCCACGACCGGAAATCCAACTACGCCTTTGGCGATGGCCGGGCGACGCTTCTTGACCCGGGCGGGATTCCTTGTGACAATCACAGTTGCTGGTGGTCGGTAAAATGGCCTTGTGCAGATCACTAGAGGCCAGCTCGCGCCAATATGGCGACATTGTTGAAAAAACCCATTGTCCATGAACAAATCTGCGGCGATCAAAGTCGTTTTTTCCTTGGTTCTTTTGTCGGCCGCCGTCGTCTTTTACGTCAAGCTGAGTCCGGCGCGAGAAAGCCGGGATGGAGATGCCTATTTCTATGACTTGCAGGAGCAACAGCTCTTCGTCGCGCCCAGAGGGGCGATTCCACCCATCAACGGCATTAAGGGTGGAGCGATGGCCGGCGTGCGCGCGATCGTCATTTCCACCAATGGGAATCCCGCCGACAAAAAGCACATCCAGATTGCCTACTTGGAGAAGTATTCCCCGGAAATCAAACAACTTTTCGAAGAAGTCCGGCAGGCGCGGGCGGCGGGCCGCTCCGAAGAAGGACGCATTGACCGCAAGGATGTCCATGCCAATACTTTCGTTCGGCGTCTGCACGACCAGGAGTGGCAGGCGCTGGACTCGGTCGAGGGCAAAAGGATTGCCAATGAGTGGAATGTAACTGGACCGGATGGCAAAAGGCCGGTCATTTGCTCGCCTTGAGACACACGAGCACGAAACCATAACAGCGTTTAAAAATGAAAACACGAAATTTCTTTCCGGCTTCGCGGCCACAAATCGCCTTTACGCTCATCGAATTGCTGGTGGTCATCGCCATCATCGCCATCCTGGCGGCGATGCTGATGCCGGCCCTGGGCAAGGCCAAGGAGGCGGGCAAGTGCGCGCAATGCATCAGCAACCTGCATCAGATCATGCTGGCCACCAAGTCCTACGCCAATGACAACTTGGACACCTTTTATTGCGATGCAGACGGAACGATGCAGAACGGAGGCCAATGGACCGCCAATCCAAACTCAAGCGTCATCCTTGCTCCGACCAACGCGGAAGCCTATTGGGCTCTCGGGTTCTACAGCTACTTTGCCGGAGATCAGAAATTATTCCATTGTCCGGATGGTAACGTGGTGGACCAATGGCATGACTCGGGACTTTATTATCCATACTCCTTCTGGGAGAATTCAACCTACGGCGTTTGCGAATACCTTACCACCCCCTATACGGGTGAAGACACTCAATACGGCCCGAACGCTGCCGGACAGATGAAGACGACGCGCTACTTGAGTCCGCAAAGCACCATTTTGTGCCAGGATGCGACCGAACAGAGGATGGAGGGTGACGGGTCAGCGGGCGACGACAGCTTGGGGTTGTTTCCGGGAGAAAGCCAGATCCTGACCCAATGGAACAGCACCAGTTACTTGCAGACTCTCTATCCAAGCGTTGACCTTACCAGCGGCTGGTGGCGTCACGACACCGAATGCAACACGCTTTGGATCCCAGGCAACATCTCAAGGCTCAAGAAGGTGCCGGCGTACATTGGCTATGATTATCACTGGTACACGGGCGAAAGGCCCAAGAAGATGCCGCAATTCTAGCGCAAACCTCCAAACCAAAATGAATTCCACGCAGCACCGTTTTGTCAGCGCGATCTGTCTTATCACCGGCATGGCCGTCCTCGGTCTAGTCGCGTGCCATAAAGATCCAGGCCCCCCGCCGCCGCTGGCGGTCGAACAAATTCCGGCAGAGATGCAAAAGACTTTTAATAACGCCGGGTCTGAGATCAAAGACGCCGTTGGCCGCCTCACCTCCGCGCTGCAAAACAAAGACTACCCCGCTGCATTCGAGGAAGTCCAGACTCTCTGTGCCCTTCCGGACGAAACCCGCGAGCAGCGGGAATTGGCTGCCCGCTCCCTGCTCACCATCACCGGACTCTTACAAACCGCGCAGGCTCAAGGCGACGAAAGGGCCGCCACCGCCCTCAAACTTCGCCAGATGAGCAGATAGATGCATGCGACGAGTGTACGATGAACAAGGCTCGTGCAATTGGAATTGGCCTCTTTTGCCTGTGTGCTCTTTTTTTTGCCGTGCTGTTCACGGTCATGCATCGCGGTGGCGTCTCCGTCCCTCCCGCGCCGGCGGCCCACGTGGATGTCGCATCGGTTCGGGCGCGGGCCGATGCAGGAGAGGCTCGGGCGCAATGGGAGCTTGGCGGGCTTTATGCGCGCGGGGAGGGAGTCAAGGCCAGCTACGCCGAAGCCGCCAAATGGTATCGGCGCGGCGCCGAGCAAGGAAACGCCGATGCCCAAGCGGCCCTCGGGGAGCTATACCAGGCTGGGCAGGGCGTACCCAACGACCTCGTGGCGGCCAGCAAATGGTTCCACTTGGCAGCCGCCCAGCGAAACATCCGGGCACAGTACAGCCTGGGCTTCATGTGCGAAACGGGCCGGGGCCTGCCCAAGGACGACGTTCAGGCCGCAAAGTGGTACACGTTGGCGGCGGAGCAGGGGGATCCATTGGCGCAATACGATCTGGGGCAGCGCTACGATTTGGGCGTGGGCGTGTCGGTGGACCGGGTTGAAGCGCTCAAGTGGCTCAGTTTGGCGGCGGCGCAGGGGCAGACTGACTCCGCGGAGAGACTGAAAAAGATCAAAGACAAGATGACACACAAAGAGATTTCCGAAGCAAAGCGCCGCGTCTCTTCCTTCTCCCCCAGCCGATTGTCAGCGCCCTCGAAAGAGCAATAATCCTGAAAGCCTTTCTTCTCATTCCTCTGCCAAACACGCCCCCTGCCAAATTTTCCCGAATTGGGTTGCGGCTGGCCTTGCGATCTGTGAAAACCAATCATTCTCGACAAAATTTGTCAGGGGAATCATGGTCAGGGGAATGATAGGAAGCGAAATCATTTCACGATCTCCTTTTCCCATTCCCCTGACCATCATTCCCCTGACGCCTCTCCGCTTCTTCGTTTTCCATACCCGTCATCGTTTAGGTTGCGGTTCTGCCGCGTTGGGCCTGATGGCACATTCCGTGCTCTTGATTGTTGCAGATTTGTCACCAGTGCTGCGACGATTTTCGTTGCGTTAGCCGCGAACATTCTTCAATGTCCCATGAACTTGAATTAGCAAGAACAACGGATACCCCGAGAAAGACACGATCTATGAAAAAAATGACACGCATTGTCTTGGCATCCTCCCTTCTGGCCGGATTGCTCCAGATGAATTCTGCTCGCGCCCAAAACGGCGTTTGGATCAATCCCAACGGCGGCAGTTGGGCTGATTCGGCCAACTGGCAGGGCGGCATTATCGCGCAAGGCGCCGACAGCACCGCGAATTTCAGCACACTCAGCCTGAGTGCCAACGCAACCGTCACGCTCGATGGCGCCCAGACCATCGGCACCCTGATCTTTGGCGACCAGGCCAACGCCCACAGTTGGACTCTCAACACCGGCACGGGCGGCACGCTTACGTTCAGTGTCAGCGTCAACCCCGCAGCCGCCATTATCGTCAGCAACCAGACCGCCACGATCGGCGCGGAGTTGGCGGGGACACAAGGTTTGACCCAGAATGGCAACGGCACGTTGGTGTTGATTGAACCCGCCGGCTACGAAGGTGGCACGACCAACAATGCAGGCACTCTCGAGTTGCTGGGCAGTCTGGATACTTACTCAAACGCTCCACTGGCTATCGCCACGGTCGTCGAATCCGCTGCAACGCTCAATCTTGACTCGGATCAAAACAACGATTCCGGGAGCACCAATGTCCTTGGGGCCGGCCTGCTCCGGCTCGTGGGCACCACCAATGGCAGCAACAGCCCCGATCTATTCTTTTGCCCGGACGCCTACGAGAACTACTATTATGGAACGTGTCTGGGTGAGAGCAATTTGGATCTGGGCGACAGCCAGCGCTACATCTTCGCGCTCACTCAACATAACGCTATCTCCCGGTATGACCCCTGGGAGGACGCCCGGATTGACGCCAATATCATCGGCACCGGCGGCATCACCTACATTGCGCAAAACAACTATGGCGCATCCATGGAATGCCAGTTGGTGCTGGCCGGGTCCAACAGCTTCACAGGTGAAGTGGAAATCCAACGAGGGTCAATTTATCTCTTAAACGCCAACGCTCTTGTCCTGACCAACAAACTCTTACTAGACCCAACGAACGGTAACAACGCCCGCTTGTTTCTTTATGGCAACGACGCCACCGTCGAGAACCTCGAATCAAGCGGCGCCGGCAATCCCCTGATTGCCAATGGCAATGTGAATAACCCAATCACGATTACTCCTGTCACCCTCACCGTAATTCAAACTTCCAATACTGTTTTTAGTGGCCCTCTTGTGGATGGCCAGTTTGAGTATGACGACGGCACCACACCCCCAGGCCCACTCTCCGTGGTAAAGGACGGCCCCGGCACTCTTACCCTTTCGGGCGCGAACACCTACAGCGGTTCCACCTCGAACAACGAAGGCGAGTTGGTCATTTCGGGGCAGTCAGCGGGCGGCGGCTCCTTTAGCGTGGCCGACGGCACCGCGCTCGGCATCACGGGCATTTACGCGAGCACTGTGCCCATGTCTGACCTGGCCCTGGGCGTCAGCGGCAGCACCACCCTGAACTTCACTTTCACCGGCAGTCCGGTCACTTTCCTGGCGCCCGTGACCACAGCCAGCTTGGAGGCCAATGGCGGAGCTAATTCCGTGACGCTCAATATCTACGTCAGCGGCGCGGGGATTCCCGTGGGACAGTTCCCGTTGATCCAATACACCGACGGCAGCATCGGCGGCAGCGGCGCAGGTTTCAGCGCCTTTCAACTCGCCGCGTTGCCAACCGGTGTGGTGGCGTCGCTGGTCAACGACCGTACTAATAACTCGATTGATCTCCTGGTCACGGCAGGGACCGCCGCTCCCTCCCAGAACGGCACCTGGATCAGCCCCAACGGCGGCAGTTGGGCCAATTCGGTCAACTGGCAAAGCGGAAACATCGCGCTAGGCATCGGCTTCACCGCGGATTTCAGCACCCTCAGTCTGAGCGCCAACGCGACCGTCACGCTCGACGGCGCCCTGAGCATTGGCAATCTGATCTTTGGTGACCAAGCCAACGCCCACAGTTGGACTCTCAACACTGGCTCGGGCGGCCCGCTCACGCTCAGAGTCACCTCCGGCGCACCCAGCATCACTGTCAACAACCAGACCGCCACCATCGGCGTGGCGTTAGCCGGCACACAAGGTTTGAACCAGAACGGCAACGGCACGTTGGTGCTGGTTCAACCTGCCGGGTACACCGGCGGCACGACCAACAACGCCGGCACCCTCGAGTTGCTGGGGAGTCTGAACACGTTTGACAATCCGACCTACAACACCCCCCTCGTTATTTCCGGACTCGTCGAATCCGCCTCCACACTCAACCTTGACGTGGACCAGAACGAAAATGCCGGGAGCACCAACGTCATTGGAACTGGCACGCTCCGACTCATCGGCGCCACCAATAGCAGCACCAACCCTGATCTCTTTTTTGACCCTGATGCCCAAGCCAACGATTTCTATGGCGCGGCCATCGCCTCGAGCAATTTGGATCTGGGCGACAGCCAGCGATACATCTTCGCCATCACCGAACATAACGCTGTCGCCCAGTATGATCCCTACGAGGACGCTCGGATTGACGCCAATATCATCGGCACAGGCGGCATTACTTACATTGCGCAGAATACCTGGATCAGTTCCACTCCCATGGAATGCCCGCTTGTGCTGGCGGGGGCCAACACTTTCACCGGAGAAGTGGAAATTCAGCGAGGCTCGATTTATCTCTTCAATGCTCAAGCCCTCGTCCAGACCAACAATCTGTTGATGGACCCCGTGGGGACTAACAACGCCCGGCTCTTTCTGTATGGCAACGGCGCAACGGTCGCCAACCTCCAATCCGGCGGCACGGGCAACTCCCTGATCGCCAATGGCAATGTCAATAACCCAGTAACCATCGCGCCCGCAACGCTCACCGTCAACGAAACCTCCAACACAGTCTTTGCCGGTGTGCTCGTGGATGGCCAGTACGAATACGATGGCGGCAGCCTCCCTCCCGGTCCCCTCTCGCTGGCGAAGACTGGGCCAGGCACTTTGACGCTTACAGGCGCCAATGGCAACACCGGCTTTATGTCCGTCGAACAGGGCGAGCTTCTCGTTTCGGCGCCCCAGACCAACGGGAGCGCTTTCAGTGTGGCCAACGGCGCAGCACTGGGAATTATTGGTATTGACACCAATACTGTCATTATGTCTGACCTGGCGATAAGCAATAGCACCGTGGAATTCACACTCATCGGCATGCCAATCGCTTCCGTGGCGCCCATAACGACGGCAAGCCTTGAGGCCGAAGGAAGCGCTAATTCCGTCACGATCAACGTCCATGCCGTCGGCACCGGGATTCCAGTCGGCCAATTCCCGTTGATTAAATATACAAGCGGCGCCATTGGCGGCAGCGGCGCGGGATTCAGCGCCTTTCACCTCGGCACGTTGCCGCCCGGGGTGGCGGCGTCGCTGGTCAACAACTCTGGCAACGACTCGATTGATCTAAACGTGACGACGCCCCTGGCGGAAGCGCCAGTGATTTCGGGGGTCCAATTCCAAACAAACGGCGCGTTCAGCATCTCGTTCACGGGCACCGCCGGAACCGGCTTCACAGTGCTTGCGACCACGAATCTGGCCCTGACGCCGTTGTCCGCTTGGACAGTGGTCGGCACTGGCACGATTGGGACCGGAGTCACGCAGTTTACTGACCTGACCTCCACCAACTACGCCAATCGGTTCTACGTGATTTCGACGCCATAAGGTGCTATCCCCTTGAGTTTGCCGGGGCCGGAACGATGCAGTTAAAGAATTGAATTTTGACAGGATTAACAGGATTTACAGGATGGAAAAGAGGATGAGGCATCAGAAATAATCCCTCACCTTTTGGGGAGAGTTCTGTGCGCCGTAATTCATCCTGTTCATCCTGTAAATCCTGTCTCAAAATCTTCCTGTCGTGTTCTTCGACTGCATGGATGCGGCTTAGTTCAATGAAGACGATGATAAGCTCCTTGATATGCCGCGGGCGCGGCCTCCATTTGCTCTCACTGGCGATGTTCGCCGCGCGCTGTGTGGCCGGGGACAGCTTGTCCGATCCGGCGCCCAGGGAACAGGTTGGCCCGTTGCCTGACGGCGGGCAGTCCCTCCCCTCCAGGCAGATCCTCCGCCCCGCGGGCCGGCGGCTCCAGTTTGGCGGCCGGCCGGTTGACCTTGTGCTCTCCCCCGACGGCAAGACTGTTTATGTCAAAAATATGAAGAACCTGCTGGTCGTGGACGCGGCTTCCTGGACGCTGTCTCAGACCCTGAAATATCCCGCCAGTGGGGCCTCTCTGCACGGCATCGCGGTTCGCCGGGATGGCTCTCACGTTTATGTCACCGGCTCGGGCGATGAGCTTTACGACTGGCAGGTTGCGACCAACGGCATGGTCTCGTTCTCGCGCACCATCTCTCTGCCCAAAGACTCGGACCCCTGCGGCCTGGCGCTTTCGGGCGACGGCACACAGGCTTACGTGTGCCTCTCGATAAAAAACAAGCTGGCCGTGGTCAACCTGGCCGCCGGGACCGTCAGCCGGCAAATCCCGGTGGGAATCGCTCCCTGGAACGTGGTCCTTTCGCCTGACGGCAACACGGCCTATGTTTCCGACTGGGGCGGCCGTTTCCCGCTAGGCGGTGAATTGACGGCGACTTCCGCCGGGACGCCGGTGGTGGTGGACGCGCGGGGCGTGGCTTCGAGCGGTGTCGTCTCGTTTGTGAATCTGGCGACCGGCTCCGAGTCGGCCCAAGTTCCCACTGGCCTCCATCCCTCAGACCTCGCCCTCAGCCATGATGGCCACACGTTGTTCGTTGCCAATGCCAACTCCGACACCGTCACCGTGATTGACACCAGGAGCAGGTCGGTCCGGGAAACGATCCTCATCCGGCCCGACCCGGCCCTCCCCTTTGGCAGCGAATCCGACGGCTTGGCGCTGAGTTCGGATGGGACGACTTTGTTCGTGGCCAGCGCCGGCAACAATGCTGTCGCCGTCGTGAAGTTGCCCACTGCGTGGCGCTCCAAGAGCCTCGTTCAAGGTTTCTTCCCCACCGATTGGTATCCGGGCGCTGTCGTGGTGGACAGTTCCTATGCCTACGTGGCGAACGTGAAAGGGATGGGCAGCCGCAACGGCCAGCCCACGGCCGCTTCCTACCAAGGCTCGGCCTTTCTTGGGACCGTGGACAAGATTCCTATTCCCTCCGGCAAGGCGCTTCGCAGTTACACCGCTCAAGTCATCGAAAATGGGCGGGTCACGCAGATCAAGCAGGCCGCGCAACCGGCGCGTGGCGGTCAGGCCCCGGCGCCGGTTCCCGCGCGTGCCGGGGAGCCTTCGGTCTTTCAGCACGTCCTTTATATCCTCAAGGAGAACAAGACTTACGACCAGGTATTCGGCGACCTGCCCCAAGGCAACGGCAATCCAGACCTTTGCGTCTATCCACAATCCGTCACGCCCAACCATCACGCTCTGGCCATGCAGTATGTCCTGCTCGACAACTACTATTGCAGCGGCGTCAACTCCGCCGACGGCCACTCCTGGTCCACCGAAGGCAACACCACTGACCACCTCGAGAAGTCCTTTGGCGGATTTGTGCGCAGCTACACTTTCGGCGACGATCCGCTGACCTACTCCCCGACCGGCTTCATCTGGAACAACGTCCTCCAGCACGGCCTGAGCTTTCGCAATTACGGCGAGTTCGATTATGCTTCCGTCCCTGGCGGCGCTTCCTGGCTGCAAATCTACACCGACTTCACCAACGGCGCTCACTCCATAGCTTTTGCCCAAAACATCGGCATCGCTTCTCTGCGCCCTTACAGTTCCACGAACGTCCCCGGCTGGGATTTGAATATCCCGGACGTGGTTCGTGCTTACGGCTTCATCAAGGAACTCAATGCCGCCCAGGCGGCCGGCGAGTGGGCCAGATTCAATTTCCTTTATTTGCCCAACGACCACACCGGCGGCACGCCGCCTCCGCGCGCCCAAGTCGCCGACAACGACCTCGCCCTCGGGCGCGTTGTCGAGGCCGTCACCAGGAGCGCCTTCGCCAGCAACACCGTCATCTTCGTCATCGAAGACGATCCCCAAAGCGGCTACGATCACGTGGACGGCCACCGCTCGCTTTGCCTGGTCATCAGTCCCTACACCAAACGCGCCCAGACCATCAGCGCCTTCTACAACCAAGCCGGCGTTCTGCATACCATGGAACAAATCATGGGCCTGCCGCCGATGAACCAACAGGACGCCATGGCTCCGCTCATGTTCGAGTGCTTTACCAACACGCCGGATTTCACCCCCTACACCGCCTTGCCTAACAAAATTGACCTTGTCTCCGGCGGCATCGCCCAACTCTCCTCCAAGGCGCGCTACTATGCCAAAAAAGTCCGCAAGATGGATTTCACCAAGCCGGATCGGATTGATGAAGACACGTTCAACCGCTACATCTGGCATTCCATCAAAGGCAATGCCCGTTACCCTTCCGAGTTCGTAGGCGGCCACGGCAAGGGCCTCAAGAAACTCGGCCTAGTCCTCGTGAAATCCGCGAAGGACGACGACGACAATTGAAAATGGCGTTGGCGTTCTGCTACCTGGCGGGCGCATCCCGGTCCTTGGCAGGTTGAGTTGGTATCGCCCTGCAATTTAGCGATATTTAACGGTATTTGACGCCTGATGCCCCCTCACTCGAATGGCTGTCGTCATGGCCTGATTCGCCGCCTTTGGTCAACGCGAGCAGCACGCCAGCGAGGACGAGGACCACGCCCAGCGCGCTCCAGCCGGTGGGGCGCTCGTGGCGCACCAGAAAGCCCAGGAGCAGCGCGAATGCCGGCGTAACGACCGCAATGAAGCTGGCGCTGGTTGCGCTCCATTTCTTCAGGAGCCAGAAGTATATCAGGAACGACACGACGCTTCCCGCGATGGCGAGGTAAACAATGGCGCCCCATGTCGCTCCCGCAGTCGGTAGCCGATAGCCATCGCCCACCGTCAGGCTCGTCCCCGCGAGGAGCACGCCGCCTACGAGCATTGACGGCGCGTTCAGCGCGGCCGGGTGGAGCGCGCGGCCGTGTTTCTTGACTGCGAGGGACGCAAGCGCTGCGAAGACGGCGCTGGCGAGAATCGCGAGCATAGGCATGGCCAGCGACGAATTGAGGCGAAGGCTATCTCCGAAAAGCGCGGCGACGCCCAGCATGGCGGCGAGCGTGCCGGAGAGCTTGCGCGCTGTGAGGCGTTCCGCTGCCAGATAGAGATGCGCGCCAACGGCAGTGAGGATTGGAAGAACCGAGAAGAGTACCGCCGTGACGCCGGAGTCGAGTGATTGTTCGCCCCAGTAGATCAAACCGTAGTCCGCGGTGAAGAGCGTCGCGCCCACCCACAGCACGAGCAGCCATTCCTTTTTTTGCGGCCAGCGCGCGCCCATGATCGGCACGAGCGGCACCGAGAGCGCACCGGCGATGAGAAAACGGATGGAGGCGGCGTTGAACGGCCCCAGCCCGCCGTAGCCTTCCTTGATGACGAGCCACGTCGAGCCCCATATCGCACACAGCAACACGAATGAGGCAGCAGCTTTAATTGACATGTTTGGCGTTTGCTTCGTTGAGTCGGCCCGGCCCGCGGCGGCCGGGACCGGGACGCTGGGTCAAGGCGTCGCCCAAATCGGCCCGCGCTTTTTCTGCTTCGGCTTCGAGATGTTTGACCATCTCCAGATGCCGCGCGGAAACATCCGTGCTCTCGCCAATGTCATGGACGAGGTCGTAGAGTTCCTCCTTTTCAATCTTTCGCTTCGAGTAAGGCGCCGGCACTCCGCCCTTGCCGCCGGGTTTTCCCGCCAGCGTCTGATACGTGTGCGGCAATTGAAGCTTCCAGCGGCCGTCGCTGGTGGTCACGGCCTGAAGTTCGTTGACCTCGTAATAAAACCAGTAGGCCTCGTGCGGATTTTTTGCGCCGGGCTGCCGGGAAATAATCGGCCAAACGTCCAGGCCGTCCAGCTTGTGCCTGGGCAAATCGGCGCCCACGAGCTTGGCGATGGTCGGAAACAAATCAATCGTCATCAGCATGTCCCAAGTGTCGGCGCCGCTGGGAATGTGGCCCGGCCAGCGCATGATGCACGGTTCGCGCGTGCCGCCCTCCCAATTCGTCGCTTTGCCTTCGCGCAACGGTTTGGCCGAGCCGGCGTCGGTTCCGTAACACAGCCACGGGCCGTTGTCGGAAGTGAAAATGACCCAGGTGTTCTCGTCGAGGCCGTTGCGCTTGAGCGCGTCAAGTATTTGTCCGACCGACCAGTCAATTTCCTCAATGACGTCGCCGTAAAGGCCGCGTTCGGTCTTGCCGCGGAATTTGCCGCTCACACCCAGAGGCACGTGCGGCATGCTGTGCGCAACGTAAAGGAAAAACGGGTGCTTCGCGTGCTGCTCAATAAACCTCACAGCGCGTTCCGTGTACCAAGTCGTCAAATGGTTCAAGTCATCAATGGTCATTTCTGGATGGAAGATTCTTTCTCCGTCATAAATCGGCAGGTTTGGATAGCTGCGCTTGAGGGCGACAAGCTCGGGCGGAAAATTGGTGATCAAGTCCGGATGCCCCGGCCAATAGTCATTCGAGACGGGCAAGCCGAAGTATTCATCAAAGCCATGCCGTAGCGGCATGAATTGCGGCGCGTCCCCCAGATGCCACTTGCCGAACATCGCGGTGGCGTAGCCCTGACGCTTGAGCAATTGCGCCAGCGTTGTTTCGTGGTCGCTAATACCGGTTTTTGTGCCAGGCGCAAGCGCGCCGTGAATGCCGATCCGATTCGGGTAACAGCCCGTCAGCAGCGCCGCGCGCGAGGCGGAACAAACCGGCTGGGCGACGTGAAAATTCCTGAAAATCGCGCCTTCATCCGCCATGCGATCCAGGTTCGGCGTCTGAAAACCTTCCGCGCCGAATTTTCCCACGTCGGCGTAGCCCTGGTCATCGGTGAAGATGATGACGATGTTCGGTTTGACAGCCACGGCTTGCGCCGCGCCGCAGACACCCGAACCGGCAAATGTCAAAATCGCCAGCCAGCCTGTGATCGTCCATTTCATTTGCGATGTTTTAAGCCAGAACCATGCAATTGAACAGGAGAACAGAGGGAACGGAGCTTTGGGAGTGTGTCAAAAGGATCTTTCCCTGGCCCCGGTCAACCCTCACCGAGCGGTCCCCCTTTTAGGCTTGCCTTAACCGCTGGAAGACACAACTCCTTCCTCTGTTTTCTCCGTTGCCTCCTGTTCTTCATTGAATTGTTCCTGCTAAGGCGATTCAAAATAAATCTCTCTCAAACTATCTATTTTGGGAAGCAAGACGCTGCATCAACTCTCGCGCCTCAGGGTAATCAGGCCGCAATTCGAGCGCGCGTTCAGCGGCGGCCCGCGCTTCCGCCACCCGACCCAGCCGCGCCAAGACCGTGGCGCGGGCGTAGGGAATGCGCGCATCGCCAGGCTCAATGCCTTCCGCCCGCTCCAGCGCATTCCGCGCGCCGTTCAAATCGTCCTTCGCCGCCAGCGCCAATCCCAGGTTGCGCCAGGCGTCGGCATGGCGCGGATTCAAGCGCACCGCCTCATGTAGTTCAGCGATGGCTTTCTCCAATTCACCGCCGTCACTGAGAGCCAGCGCAAGGCTGAAGTGATACTCGGCCTCGCGCGGTTCCAGGCGCACAGCCTCGCGCAATTGCTCCAGCGCCTCGCCATTTTGATTGAGCGAACTGTAAAGGACCGCCAGATCGTGGCGGATGGGGGCGGACGCAGGGTCCCAAGCCACGGCCTTGCGGTAATGTTCCAGCGCTTTTTGCGGATCGCCTCTGGCCACGAAAAATTCCCCCTGCTGCAACTGTCCGCCCGGCTGGTCCGCATTGGCGTCAAGAAACAAATTCAGTTCGCGCCCAGCCTTGCTGTTCGTGTCAAGGCTGGCGCGCAACGCCCAGGCCGCCGCCACGCGCACGGAGCGAACCGGGTCCTCCAGGCGCGCGTGCAAGGCCTCTGTCGTGGCGGCGGCTTGATTCTCCACGCCCGTGTCGAAAGCGCGCGCGGCTTTTTCCCGAACCAGCGCGTTGGAGTCGCTCAGGCTCCGGCGCAACACCGCAGCGACTTGCGGTTCCGCAGACCACGGTGGCAGCACGTTGAGAATCGCGGCCTTCCAATACGAGTTGGTTTCCGCGTCCAGAATTTTCAGCAATGGCTCGACCGCGCCGTGATTCCCGGCCCGCGCCTCTGCCAGCCGGCGCGCTCGTTCCCGGCTTGGCCGGTCCATCAGTTTTCCATACCACTTGCCGACTTGGGCCAACGCCCAATCGGCATCTTTATCCTGATGACAACGATTGCAGGCGTTGGGCACGCCGTTCTCCTTGGTCAGCAACGGGTCCGGAATCGTGAATCCATGATCGTGCCGCGCGTGGCGCTGCATATAAACCGTCTGCGGCATGTGGCAATTCACGCATTCGCCGCCCGTCTCCTTGATCGCTTGCGTTTTAAAATGGGCCAGGTCCGTGTCAATCAATTTGCCGTCGGGAGCATAGCCGCGCACCTGGTGATGGCTGTGCGCGACCGGATCAATCACCGGGGCGTTGGTGTAACTGCCGTTATGGCACCGCAGACAAAGAAAATTGCCGGGCAGCCGCGTCTTGGCCGAATGCGGCTGGTGACAGTCCGAACACTCGACTCCGCCCGCGCTCATCCGGCTGCCCAGAAAGGAAGCGTATTCGTAATCCTCCTCATGCACCTGCCCGTCCGGATAGTAGAGGTCTGTGCCATCCACCATGGACAACTCGAAATGATCCAAAAAAGCGTCGCCAGCTTGGAAATTGCCCGTCAACTCCGACCGCCGCGCATGACACGCTCCGCAGGCATCCAGCTTTTGTTGGCGGTTCATCGGCGCAAGCGTGGGGTCCTTCCGGCCCGACTTTCCATAACGACGCTGCCACGACACGTGCGATTTGACGGGTCCGTGACAGCTTTCGCAACCAACGCTCATTTCCGCCATCGCCGTGTGATACGTGTCCGTGCCTGGGTCGTAATTTTTGAGCAAGCGCGTGTTGTGGCAGGCCGCGCATGAACTGTTCCAATTCATCCCGCGCCCCGTCCAATGCCCCCATTCCCCTGGCAGCCGCACTTCCGCGCCGAACACGCTAAACCACTCTTTCCGGCGCGTGTCCCAAGCCATAGAGAGCGCCTGCCAACGGCCACCCGGCGCGCCCACCAAAAACTGCACCAACGGATCGCACCCAATCACGCGCTCCACCAAGTATGTCTCGCGCTTCCCGCCCGCGCCGGAAATAGTGGCCAAATACGTCCCATTAGTCCCATTTGTCCCATAGCTCCCGTCTGCCTCAAAAGCCGCCTGGCAATTGTTAGAGTCAGCCACCCTTTCCGCCAGCCCATGATGTGACCTGGCCCATTCGTCATATTCCTCCCGATGGCATTCCCGGCAGGAAGCCGAACCCGCATAATTGGAAAACAGATATGCTTGCGCTCCCAGCGCGCCGGCGCCGTCAGCAGGAAGCTCTGCGGCAGGCCCAGAATTGTCACGAACCAGCATCCATATCGCAAAGGCGGCGCCTGCCGCCACAAGGCTGCTCGCCGCCCAAGCCGGCAAGGGATGGCGCGTTGGGCTGTTTAGCTTTAGATTCGGCATTTGGCCAACACGATCATCATTACGTCACCGTGGATAATTTCTCCAGCCCGCATAGTGGCGGAACCCCACTCATTAGCGACTTCTTCGGGAGCGCGGTCGTCTCCACCGCCATCGGAGTCCCGCCGACGGAATACCTGGACCGAAACTGGCCCACCTTTTCGTGGAGTCAGCAACCACATTGGTAATGTTTCGGGTGCCTTCATGGACAAGCGTGGCTTTTGCCGTCCCCGGCGGCGCGCGGTAGGTAATCTGGCCCGCCGGGCTGCTGATTCGGTTGTATTCAGAAATGAATTGACAGAGATTAACAGGATCCACACGATTGCCAAATGGAAGAGTTGGAATGAATCGAATTCCTGTAGCTCATTTTACGCTGGCGCTGCTGACTATCATTGTCGGCATGCCTCGTGTCCGCGGCTCGGACGATTATCCGGCTTCCGACCCGCCGCTGCCTAAACTCATCGAACCGGCACAGACCGAGGAGCCTTCGGTCTATCGCGAGCGCCGCCAGGCGCTGTTGAAGGAAATGGGCGAAGGAGTGGCGGTGATTTTTGCGCAGGGCAAGGAGGACAACAGCGGTTATCGCCAAAGTTCGGACTTTTTCTACCTGACAGGCGTCAACGAGGATGGCGCCGCGCTCGTGCTGGCCCCAAAGGAACGCACCTACCGCGAGTTCCTGCTTCTGCCGAGCCGCGATCCGGAGGCCGAACGATGGACCGGCGAGCGTGAATCCATCGGCGGCCAATTGCGCCAGAAATACGGGTTCGAGAAAATCTACCGCATGGGGCGCCTCGAGGGACTGGTCACAATGCTGTGCGCGCATTCGCCGGTTTGCTGGCAGCTGGCTCTGGCCAATAATGAGTTGAAGGAGCAGCCGATGGACCTGGACCTTTACGGGAAGATCGGCAAGAATCTGGCCGGAGTTTCCACTCGCGCCAATCCGTACGCCATCGCCAGGATGCGATCGCGCCATTCGCCGGATGAAATTGCATTGATGGAGCGCGCGGTGCGGATCAGCGAAGCGGGATTTCGCGCCGCGCTGGCGGAGATTCATCCCGGCGGGTTCGAGGGCGCGGTGGCCGCCGAGGCCGAGCGCGTGTGGAAGAAGGCAGGGGCCAGACGCCCGGCTTATGAAAGCATTGTCGGATCGGGCCCCAATTCCACCATTCTGCACTACCCGCGCGCCGAGCGGATTATGCGTGACGGCGATCTGCTCTTGATGGATATGGCGGCGGAATACGCGCATTACGCGGCCGACATCACGCGGACGGTGCCGGTCAATGGAAAATTCTCGCCGGAACAACGCAAGATTTACGAACTGGTGCTGAACGCGCAGACCGAAGCTTTTAACCACTTGAAACCCGGCGTTTATCACGAAGACATTGACGCCATCGCGCGAAAAGTCATCACCGACGCCGGTTACGGCGACTATTTCATCCACGGCCTGGGCCATTTTGTCGGCCTTGACGTGCATGACGCCGGGGCTTACCACGAGCCGCTGGAGGCCGGTATGGTGATCACATTGGAGCCGGGCATTTACATTCCCGAAAAAGAACTCGGCGTCCGCATTGAGGACGATGTGCTGATCACGCCGACGGGCGCGAAATTTCTCAGCGACGGCCTGCCGCGCGATCCCGATGCCATCGAAAAATGGATGGCATCGGGCGCTGTCAAATAGAACTGAGCGATTGGGTTTTTGCCTCAACGGGGAAGGGAGCCTATCAGGGGAATCCGGCAACTACGGGTTAATCCAAATCTCTTTTCTTGTCGTGGCTTGGGCCGGGAGAAAGAGTTTGCCCTTGCCGCCTCATTGAATGCTGCGGCAAGGTGTCCACTATGAGAATTCTGAGAAAGCTTTTTCACCACGAAGGACACGAAGAGCACGAAGAAAAACCATCCGGGCGGGCTTATTCAAAACTTCGTGTCCTTCGTGTCCTTCGTGGTGAAAATTGGTTTGCGGCTCGGGCGCTCTGCGCGCTTTTCATTTGCTCCCTTTGGCCGGCGCGCGCGGACTCACAGGCCCGGCCCAATATTCTGTTCATTATGAGTGATGATCATGCGGCTCATGCCATTAGTGCTTATGGCAGCCGAGTCAACAAAACGCCAAACATTGATCGTCTGGCCAGCGCAGGGATGCGATTCGAGCATTGTTTTTGTGTCAATTCGATTTGCAGCCCCAGCCGCGCCACCATTCTCACGGGCAAATACAGCCATCTGAACGGCGTGCCGACTTTCAATCGCTTCGATGGCTCGCAGCCCACCGTCGCCAAGTATCTTCAGCAGGCGGGCTATTACACCGGCATGATCGGCAAGTGGCACCTCGGCAGCGATCCCACCGGCTTCGACCAATGGGAAATTCTGCCGGGCCAAGGCGTTTATTTCAATCCGACCTTCATCAATGCTCGTGGCCGCCACGAAATCAAAGGCTACGTGACCGAGATCATCACCGACTTGTCCATTGATTTCCTCCAGGGCCGGCCCAAGGACAAGCCGTTTTTCCTCATGTGCCATCACAAGGCGCCCCATCGTCCGTGGCAGCCGGAGGAGAAATACAGGGCGGCCTTCGTCGGCAAATACATCCTCGAACCGCAGACCCTGCGCGATGATTACGCCACCCGCACCGATGCCATCCGCGAATGTACGCAAAAGGTTTTTCAAGATTTGACGCGCAACGACCTCAAGCTCCAACCGCCCGCCGATTTGAATGGAAAGGCGCGCGATCAGTGGCTGGGCGTCAAACCAACCGAAGTGGAAATCGAAGCCGGCGGCCATAAAACAGTATTGACTGGCGACGCCCTCAACGACTGGAAATATCAACGTTACATGGAGGATTACCTGGCGTGCGTGCAATCGGTGGATGACAGCGTCGGGCGATTGCTGGATTGGCTGGACCAGAGCGGCCTGGCCGGCAACACGGTTGTCATTTACACCAGCGACCAGGGTTTTTTCCTCGGCGACCACGGGCTGTTCGACAAACGGTTCATGTATGAGGCCTCCGTGAAAATGCCTTTCATCGTGCGTTGGCCCGGCGTGACCAAGCCAGGCTCGGTGCAGGATTTGATGGCCATTAACCCGGATTTCGCGCCCACTTTCATGGACATGGCCGGATTGGCGGCGCCGGCGGACATGCAAGGTGTCAGCCTGACGCCCTTGCTCAGAGGAGAGACGCCGACCGGCTGGCGCACCAGCTACTACTATCGCTATTACCACGATCCGGGCGACCACAACACGCGGGCGCATTACGGCGTGCGCACGATGACCCACAAACTGATTTATTTTTGGAAGAAAGACCAGTGGGAGATGTATGACCTGGCCCGCGATCCGGACGAGTTGCACAATCTTTACAACGACCCGGCGCAACAACAAACCGTCGCCAATCTCAAAGCCGAGCTTTATCGGTTGAAAAAAGAGGTCAAGGATGACGACCAATACGCCAACCAGCAACCCCCTCCTGGAACGGACTGATGTGGGAAATGTCCAAGACCGATCCATTCGCAGACGCCGAAGAAGAATGTCCAGGCAGCGGACGCCAAGGAGTTAGGGGTGGGGGACCCCGCTGAAGAAACGTCCCGCCACCTGGACAATCATCCACATTACACCTGTGATCGAGTCTGTCAATGTCGAACAAAGTGGCAGCGGCGTCCCGCCGCTGAATTTGGAAGGCCAGAGGCGAGACGCCTTTGCCACTCTGGACCAAACGCCCACCGGTTCAGGAAGCCGGCAAGCCGTAGGCTTCGATCTCGATATAGGTGTTCAGCGCGCTATCGGTGCTTCCATGGCTGTAACATCGAAGATAACGGGCTTTGATTCCCTTGGCGTCAATGAGTTTGCCTTCGCCGGTCAGCGGGTTCTCGAAGTATTCGCGGTCCGTTCCCGCGCCCAAGCCCGAACGGTTGGATTGATCATTGTTGAAAAGAGTATGCACGCCGGTCTCGAACTGCGGATCATCGGACACCTGCACGATCACGTCCCGATAAACCATGGCCGTGGTGAAATCGTGCCAGAGCACGATGGCGTAGAGGTTGTATTCGCCCTGCAAATCAATTTGCACCCATTGCAATCCCTTCCGCAACGTCACCACATTTTCCTCGAAGGCTTGCTTTTTGCCGTCGGTAATCTGTGGCAGCTCGCCATTGACGGTCGTGGGATTGCTGGCGGTCACCGGCTTTCCCAGCGCGACATTCTTGACGCCCTTGGGCGCATAAAACGGCGCGGGCGTTTTGTCCGTAAAGGGAAGCGCGGTGGTGTTGGTGGGCAGATTTTGCGGTGTCCCTTTGAGCGCCGGTGGCGGCAGCGCCAGCGGCAACGGCGCCAGGTCGCCCGGCTTTTGCACCGTCTCTTGCGCCCGCGCGTTCAACGGAAAAATCGAAAAAAGTGTGATGGCCGCAAGCACATTCAACATCAAAAACCAAGAGACAGCCTGACGGCGGAACAAAAACTTTCGCATGACAGATTCGCAAATAATGCGCGCAGGATGCGGCAAAGAATCCCGGCCATCAAGATGAAAAGACTGGAATCCATGGGTGCGGGCGCAAGTCTGGTTTTGACCTCTAACCCCACCGTCCCTCCCGTTTGACCCGTCACACCGTGACATTCGTTGATAATCAACAACTTAACCCGTAAAATGATATTGAATTTATGTTGCTGCATTCCCGTCGAACAGTGGTAGTATGGTGCTTGTGAGGCGCTGAGGCGCCTGTTCTTTGACATAGGGGCATAAATGGTGGTTCGTGGCCAGCCTGGCCCGCCATCCAGTCCTCCGTCTTGTCCTCCGTAGCCTTGGCGAAGGAAAGTGGTTAGAGATCTGGCTGGGCCTTGAGGCATGCTGTTGTCAGGCTGGAGCCGGCCAATCTGCGTAAGTCGTTGATTTCCATGATAATTCCAGATAATTCCGGGTTTATTTTGGAATAAATGCCTGCTTTTTCCCCCGCCCTTTTGCCTTTCCGTTTCAGGCGAGGCCGCCGCTGAGCCGTAACCATGCAGTACGGATTTAACGCAAAGACCCAGCGCGGTCAGCCGCAACCAAACACACGATTTGAACAGGAGGCCACAGAGGAAACGGAGAGATGGACCATGTCCAGCGATGCTCTGTTCTCTCTGTTGTCTCCTGTTCAAAGCATCTTGTTCCAAAGGTCAAATTCCACGACCTGGCACGGCACGCCGCAACCAAAACCGTGCCGGAAGGGACAGGTGCGCGCAGAGGCGCAGGGCGCGGAGAAAGAGTCCTTGGCGGATCTCCTTTCCCGTTGTTGCTCCGCGCTCTCCGCGTTCTCTGCGCGAAAAAAATCCTCGCGACCATGCGTGATGCTGACGGATTGCAGTGCCGCGAGCGCGGAGAAAAAGTTTTGCCAAAAATGCAGACTTCTCCGACATTGCAGTGCAGAGTCGCAAGGGCAGCAAGCGAATTTGGGCCCATGGCCAACGCTCACCATTTCTTGGTGGGTCGGATTACCGAGGACAAATTCCTCTTTGCGTCTTCGTATCTTAGCGCCTTTGCGTTGAAATTTTTCTGCCTTACTGCATGGATGCGGCTGAGGGCCTGAAGGATGCCTCCAAAATTGGACTGGATTGGAGTGAATTGGAGTGATTGGGCTATCCACTTGGCTACTATTCTGCCCATTCCTTGCGGTTTTTTCTCCAATCCAAGACCCAAAAAACACAATAGATTGTGGTGTGATCGAAGTGTTATTGAGTCAGAAATGAGCAAGCGTGGTATTAGTGTGTCAACACGAAGCACACGAAGAACTACCTGTCAGATGGGCTTATTCAAAACTTGTTTTTCTTCGTGCCCGTGGGGAAAATTGGGCTGCGGCTTGGCTGCGCTGGAATCTTTCTGCTCTTTTGCGGCCAATTCATCTTTTGTTGAGGCTTCTCACACTGTGCCCTTCGTGGCGCAACCCGGATTTTGCAAAGGGCGGTTCAGGTCATGTTCCTGTCGGAACAATCATCCCCCTTTACGTCCGGTATGGGACAGGTTAGTCTGTATGCGCTATGATTGTTCCGCTCTCGAAAGTGCAGATTCGCCAGGATGAAGACGGCGTGTGGATCGCCAAATCGCCGCTGTTGCCAGGTTGTCATGCGCAAGGGCGCGACCGGGGCGAAGCCGCCCTTCGTTTCCAACAAGCCGCCAAGGCGCATCTGGAAGCCTTGCTCGAAACGGGACGCCCCATTCCCTCTGCTTTCCGCGACAAGTTCGTTCTCACTGCATGACCTGTGGGCAAATACCCCACATTCAACTGCCGCCAGTTGGAACGCAGACTCCGCGAAATCGGGTGCGAACATCTTCGCAACACCGGCAGCCATCGGCATTACTCAAATCCGTTCCGCCCTGATCGCCTCATCACCTTTTCATGGCATCCTGGCGATGTGCCGCGCGGCATCATTGCGGACATCGTCGAAGACCTCGGCATAACTCGGGATGATTTCTACTTCGGGCGCTTCTGATTAGACCCGAGGGCGGGCATCAGAGCTTGGTTTCGATGATTTCCAGGGTCGTGACGGTGTAGGCGGTGTCGAGGATGGGGTCTTTTTCCCACCAGCGGCCGTTTTCGTTGGCCCAGGAACCGTCGGCGTGTTGCAGGTTGAGCAGCTTGAGGGAGAGTTCCTCGCGCCAATTGACTTTGCGGCCATCCTTGGTTTCCAAAGTGTCCACGCCGGCAAAGGTCAGGGCTTTGGCCATGAGTTCGTAGTAGTAATAGAGGCCTTGCTGGCCCATGGCCGGGTTCTCTTCCACGGTGTAATTGCCGCGCAACCAGTCCAGCGCGGAGGTCACGCGCGGGTCGTCGGACTTCAGATCGGCGTAGATGTAGCTCAACAAACCGGCGTAGGTCATGGAACCGTAGGAACGATAGGCGACTCGGCCGGAAGGCAGGTTGGTTTGCCCGGCGTTGCTGCGTCCGGGAGCATAGATAAAACCGCCTTTGTTCTGCGGATCATCGGAGGCCCACGGTTGGGTGTTGGCGCCGGGAAGGTTCTGGCAATTCTGCACGAAGCGAAGGGCCGCCTTCCAATTCAAATCCGGCGCCTTGAGGCCGTTGACATCCTGCGCCGGCGGCCGGCTATTGTAGAGTGCTTCCAGGACCATCATGGTATTGGAGAGGTCGGGGCGCTTGGCGGTGCCGCCATAACCGATGCCGCCGCTGAAAGGGCTGTTGGTTTCGCCGAGTTCGGCGTCGCCGACTTGCAGGCCGATCAGATATTGCCGCGCGTTCTGGATGGCGGCGCGATACTGGGGCTGATTGCGCAAAACCAAAGCGCTCAACACGACGGACGTGTTGTAAGATTGCAAATCCTTTTTGTAAATCCCCCCGTCGGGCTGGACGCAACTGAGCAGGTAGGCATAGCCATTCTCGACGGCGGGTGAAACGGATGCTCCGGGGGAGGGGCCGAGCAGGGCTGTCAAGACGAGCGCGGTCAACGCCGGATATTCCGGCGAGGACCAATAATGGCCGGCCTCCTGCCTGGATTCCAGCCAGGCACGGCCTTTTTCGATGGCGTGGCGCGCTTCAAGGCGAAGGGAAAGATTGCCGGGAAACGGCGTGGAGGGTTGGGCGGCCTGCTGCGCGACCGCGGTCGAGCCGGCGGCCAGAAGCGCAACGGCCATCGGCCAACAATTAAAAAGGGACCGGGTTGTCACAGGAATCCATCCTTCAAATGTGAGTCATAGTGCCCGCCCGCATTCTAAGCGAGCCTGCGGCGGAGTCAAGATGGTATTCAAATCACTTGCTGATGCCCCGTTCGCTGGCCCGGACGAATTCCGCCAGGCGGCGCAACTCGGGCAGGGGCGGGAGGCTGGTTTCGATTTTGGCCAGGGCGTTGGGAATGGTCAGCCCTTCGCGGAAAAGTATCTTGTAAGCGTGCTTGAGCGCGGCCTGCGCTTCCTCGGAAACGCCGTTGCGTTCCAGTCCCACTTTGTTGATGGTGCGGGCGCGGGCGGGGTTGCCGTCGGCCAGCATGTAGGGCGGCACGTCCTGCACGACCTTGGAGCAGCCGCCGATGATGGACATGGTGCCGATGCGGCAGAATTGATGCACCGCCGCCAACCCGCCAATGACCGCGCGATCTTCCACCACGATGTGCCCGGCCAAAGTGGCCACGTTGGACATGATGATGTAATCGCCCAAAGTGACGTTGTGGGCGATGTGGCAGTAAGCGAGGATGTGGTTGTGCGAACCGACGGTCGTCGCCTCGCCGTCGCCGGTGGCGCTGTGGATGGTGACGTATTCGCGGAAGGTGTTGTGGCTGCCGATGTGCGTGCGGGTGAGGCCGCCCTTCCATTTCAAGTCCTGTGTCTTCAATCCAATGCTGGCGAAGGGAAAAATCTCGTTGCTCTCGCCCAGGGTGGTATGGCCGTCAACAACGACGTGGGAATGGAGTTGGCAATGATCGCCCAGAGTCACGTTTTCGCCGATCACACAATACGGCCCGATGACGCAGCCCGCGCCAATCTGCGCCTTTTTATGAATGACTGCCGAAGGATGAATCATCTTTCTGTAATTTTGAACCTTGAACCTTGAACCTTGAACTTTAGGTGCGCGCGAAGAGCATAAACGTCACCTCCGCCTCGCTGACGGTTTCGCCGTTGACCAGGCAAGTGCCTTTGGCTTTGCCGATTTTGCCGCGCGACTTGGTCAATTCCACGTCAATGACCAGCGTGTCACCGGGGCGCACAGGCTTGCGCAAGCGGACCCTTTCGGCGGACATGAAGTAAGCCAGTTTGCCAAAGTTCTCGGCCTCCCGGAGCATCAACACGCCGGCGACTTGGGCGATGGCCTCCAATTGGAGCACCCCTGGCATGATAGGATAGTTGGGGAAATGGCCCTGGAAATACGGCTCGTTGATGGTGACGTTCTTGACGCCGATGATTCTGTTGCCTTCGATTTTGGTGATTTTGTCCACCATTATAAACGGGTAGCGATGCGGCAGGATTTTCATCAAGCGCTCGGTGTCCAGCACTTCGCCGTCGCGGATCACAACCGTCTCGCCTTGCGGCTGGGCGGGCGGCGGCGGGGAAAAACTCTGGGCGGCCTCCAGCGGCTTGCGCCATTGCTGGGCGATCTGCCGCGCCACCTCGCAGTTGGCGCTGTGGCTGGGCTTGACGGCCACGACGTGCCCGCCAATCGGGCATCCGACCAGCGAGAGATCGCCGACGATGTCCAACATTTTATGCCGGACGAACTCCTCCGAGTAGCGCAACGGCTCGGTGGTCAGAATGGCGTCATCGCGGATGACCACGGCGTTTTCCAGGCTGCCGCCCTTGATCAAGCCGTTTTTGATCAGGTATTCAATTTCCTCGAAGAAGCAAAAAGTGCGCGCGTTGGCCAGTTCGCGTTCCCACGTCTCGGGCGTCACTTCGACGCTGTAGAATTGGGTGAAGCGCCCTTTGGCATCGGCGCTGGTGCAGGTGATTTTCAATCCGTCGTGCGGGAAGACCGAGATGTTGGTGTCGTCCTTCTGGTAGGAAATGGGCGTGGTGAGGTGGAAAACCTCGCGCGGCTCATCTTGCGGCGCGACGCCCGCAGACTGAATCATCTTGACGTATTCGCGCGCGCTGCCGTCCGCGATGGGCGGCTCGTTGGCGTCCAATTCGACGATGGCGTTGTCTATGCCGCGCCCGGCGAAGGCGGCCAGGACATGCTCGACGGTGAGGATTTTGGCGTTGCCCTTGGAGAGGGAGGTGGAGCGGTTGGTGGCGCTGACATTATCAATGTTGGCCTCGATCTCCGGCTTGCCCTCCAAGTCCGTCCGGCGGAAGCGGATGCCGGAATTGGGCGGCGCCGGCAGGAAGGTCATAAGGACCTTGTTGCCGCTATGGAGGCCGATGCCCGCGAAACTCGCTGACTGGCGCAGAGTTTGTTGATGTAACACGGGGAAATTAAAGCCATCCCGCCGCAAAAAGCCAATCTGATTTTGCCTGAACCTTACGACACAATGGTTCAAAATCGCTCATTTCTGAGAAGAATTTTTACCACGAAGGACACGAAGAGCACGAAGGATTGAATGACCATTACAGCCTTAAATATCGTTTAAAGGATTCAGAAATTGATGTTCTAAGCAAAATAGCCTCACAAATGATTTTCAATTTGGCTTCTGGAAATGGTATTTCAGAGACACGAATTTGGCCCGATTGTCTTGCGGGTTCAAATGCGGCACAGGGCAAAATAGCAAGATACCGAAATGGAATGCCGCTCTTTTTGGTTATCCATTCATGATCTGTCGGATTGCAAAAACATGGCGATTCTGGACACTCTTCTGCATCGGTCAGATTACAGACCAAAAAACGACCATCAAGGGGATTAGAAAGAATAATTCTTGGATGATTGTCAATTCCTGTAAGCTGAAAAACAGTGCCAGGATTCATTCCCCAAAAACTGCTTTCAATCTTTCCATTTCCAGGATTGAATCCGCAATGTCCGCAATTTGTTCAGGCTTTCCGAGAGTTTTGAACATGGTGGAAATGGATATGGGCTTGGAACCTGCACCAACGGTTTTGTCATATTCTGGAAGGTCGTGACAATATGCCTTCATATTGGAAAACGTATAGTCTTTATATTTGTCGAAAGTTTCACGCAGAAGCGCCATTTCATCTTCTGAAAGCTCGTCCGTGCCGGGGTCTAATCTCAAAACAAGGGTTTCCTTTTGCCCCGTTTCAATAGCCTTATCCCACTCGCATCCATTACGGATTCCCCCTTTCGTCAAGTCGTATATATTGCTAGGCACAGGACCAAATTGCATCGAGTATGGTTCGTCTCCTGTGATGGGGACGTTCCACTTTTCGAGAGCCGCCCTGTCCGCCAAGTAAATCATCTTGAGAAGCAAATATTTGTCCTTTGTGCCGCTGCAGAGCTTCAGAAGAAAAGCTGCGGCTTGCGTACTTTTTCGGGCTTTAAACTCAAACCAAAGCATTTTATTTTCTTAAAAATGTAATCCTTCCAGTTTTTCATTGCAATGATGAAATTTAAGGGAGCAAAGCTGCAATTTCTTCCAAGCTCCATACATGGTCAACCGACTTTTCATCCACCAGTTTTCGGCACATAATGCAAAATCCAATAGTAGCGAAGGAATTCGATCCGCACTTCGCAAGCCAAACCATCCACGGCGGCGCGTAACTCCGACTCCGTGGGGAAATTCTTGAGCACCTCGTGCGCGCTGCCGTCGTCCAGTCTCCGAACCTGGAATGTGTCTCCATGCTCATCCGTGCGCGAAATGGGTGTGCTGCTTCCCTCGACATAGCAGTTGTCAATGAAAATAACCCGCGCGTCCGGCGAGAAGATGCGATGAAAACTTCGCAGGAATTCGCGCAGCTTCGCTTTCGGAACGTGCGACCACCAGAACACGGCCAAGCCGCCCGTGAATTTCTGCGGGAATATCGGCAAGTCATAAGCGTCCTCTCTGCGGAAGGTCGTCTTGCGAGCGTCCACGGGCTTTGAGCGGGCAATGGCGAGGACCTCCTCGTTGATGTCTGTGGCCACGACCGAAGCGGCGGAACGAGCGAGAATTTCGGTCCAATATCCAGTGCCACAGGCAATCTCACAAACGTGAGACCCAGCGAAGGTACGTCCGACGAAATCACGCAACCATCGCAAGTCATCCTGGCGCTCCGGCTTCTGGTAAATGCGCTCGTATTCCGCCGCTCTCCGGGCGTAGTAGCCGATCATGGAAGCTGTAGTGCTCATGGTTTTTCATTCCCGCGGAGGCGGCAGGGTGCGGGGCCAGAGGGATACCCAAATTTGGCGGGCGATGAAGAGCGGCAGGCGCAGCCAATTGACCGGGTCCGGGTCCTCACACAAAATGGATTTGACCGTGCTGAAGATCAGCTTGGGGCTGCGCGTCCGCAAGCCGGCCAGGATGTTGAGCAGCGCCCGGCACGAACAAAAAAACAGGCTGTCGCGCACTGTTTTTTTCCAATCGTCCTTGAAGCATTCCCGGACGTGCGGGTTGGCCAGGCAGGCGCGGGTGAGGTTGTAGAAGACGCTGATCTTCAATCCCGTCTGGTGCAGACTGGCCGTGTGGCAAACGGGCATGAAGCGCCATGACGACAAGATTTCATCAATGTAATAAAAATCCCACTCCGGCGCGATTCTCATGCACATCTCCAGGTCGCCGGCAAAATCGGCCTCTTCCCGGAACTGGCCGGCCCGGCGCAAGGCCTCCGCCCGGAACATCAGGCCGCTGGGCACGGTGCAGGGATAATCGCGCGTCAAAAAATCCCGCAGGATTTGCCGGCGGTCTATCAGCCCATCGCCCACCTGATACCGGTAGCGAGTCTGCATCTTCCGAAACACGTAGAACCTTGGAAAAATGCGCTGGTCGCTCTCGTCAATCAATTCCATCGGCGCCATGGCGATGCCGGCGGTGGGGTTCGCTTCCAGGGCCTGGACCATCCGTTCCAGGCAACGCGGCTTGAGCAAATCGTCGTCCATCAGGAACTTGATGTACTGGCCGCTGGATAATGAAACCGCCCGGTTGCTGCTGGCCACAGCGCCGATGTTGCCCTGGTTTTTGAAGTAGCGCAGGCGAGGGTCGGTCCAGTTCGCCGCCAATTTCGCCGTATCGTCATTGGTGCTGTTGTCGGTGATGATGACTTCAAAATGAGGATAGGTTTGCGCCAGGCACGATTCCACCGCGCGCCGGAGGAATTCCGGGCGGTTATAGGTCGGCACGCAAATGGAAACCAAGGGCGTATTCATGCTTTGCGGGCGCGGCCCGCCAGCCAGCAGAGGCACAATACGCAAAAACTGACTCCCGCACCAATCGGCATGGCATACAAGAGGTCCGACGGCGTTTTTCCGACCAGAAGCAAGACTATCCAATAGGCCAGGCCCAAGGCTCCGTAAAGGAGCGCGATTTTGAACGCGCGGTCAGCCAGGCTCCACATGCCCACGGCCTGATTGAGACCGATCAAAACCATTGCGATGGAAAAGCGAACAATCATGCCGGAGGCTTCGGCATTGGGGCGGCCCAAGTACAATTTCACCAGCGGTCCGCGGAGAAGGATTAAGCCAGCCGCGCCGCAACCAAGTCCCGCCGCGTACAAACTGAGCAGAATGCGCTGATCGGCTTTGGCGGGGCCTTCCTTGCTGCCGGAACGCGAGGTAAAGGTCACTATGAGCAGCGGCAGCACCACGCCCGGGATGGCCCGGCCGTACCGGGTCGCCAATTGGTAGGCATCCAGATCGCCTTTGGAGAAATACTTGTTCGAGACCAGGCTGTCGCCGGAGCCGAAAAACCATGTGCCCGCCACCGTGGCGCCCGTGACCAGGAGGAATTGAGCAAATTCCCGGTTCCAGGGCGAAATTTTTTGGGCTGGATGCCGGAAGATATGCTTCCACCAATAGAAAAGGATGAAGTTGGCCGAGAAAGAGACGGTCGTGGCGGAGAGGGCAATTTCGGCGTTGGGGAATGGCTTGGTCATAATCCAGGCGAATAGAATACGGATGCCCACGGCCACCACACCGATGACGGCGAGGCGCTTGAACCAGGCCATGCCCTGGCAAAGAGCCATGCCGAAGCTGGACCACCATCCCACCATGCCGCATATAAGGACTGCCAGCATCAGGCTCGTTCTTGGGAAATCGAAGAATCGGCCCAAAGGTTCGCACAGCGCCAAAGCGACCAGCGACCCGCCCAGAGTAGCCCAGAACAGGAGTTTTTGGCAGCCAGCCAACAACCCCTGCAAACGCGCCTCGTCACTCTTCGAGCGGAAATGAGCGATATAGTGAGTCACGGACATGCTGAGCATTTGCAAAGGCAAGCCGAGGAAATTGACGAAATCCAGGGCCGTGTTGCTGTAGCCAAACTCGCCGGGATTCACCGCCAGGCGGCGCGCGATAATCGAACTGCAAGCAAGGTTGCCCAACCCAACGACAAAGCTGAGGGCCGACCAAATGATGCCGCTACGCCATAATCTCACTTGGCAGGTTATGCTGGCGCCGCCCGTTGCTGTCAACGCCAAAGACGGGGCGATGTGAAAACTTGCTCGCATGGACAAAAATCCCGGTTAAAATGACTGCCCGTGAGCAAACGCGCCATCGCCCATTTGAGTTCCGATCCAGTGATGTCGGGGTTGATCGAAAAGGTCGGGCTGATACGCCTACGCCCGCGACGCATTTCGCCTTTTCAGTCGCTCACCCAAGCCATCATTCACCAGCAATTGAGCGGGAAGGCCGCCGGCACAATTCTTGATCGGTTCAAAAGGCTGTTCCCGGACGGCCCATTCCCCGCTCCAGGCCAGGTCGCAAAGAGTTCTGTGGACCACTTGCGAACAGCCGGTCTGTCCCGTCCCAAGGCGGCGTATATCATTGATTTGGCGAAGCGTTGCAACGCGGGCCTCATCCCGAGCCTGAGCGACTGCGATTCCCTTAAGGACGAGGACATCATCGCCCACCTGACCGAAATCAAGGGCATTGGACGCTGGACGGTGGAAATGTTTCTCATTTTCAATCTCGGCCGCCCGGATGTCCTGCCTGCACACGACCTCGGCGTCCGAAGGGGCTTTCAAATCGCATACAGAAAGCGCAGTCTGCCGGCCCCGGAACAATTGGACAAACATGGCGGCTGTTGGGCGCCTCATCGCACCCATGCCGCGCGCTACTTGTGGCGGGCGGCCGATGCAGGCGTCAATCCGAATTGGTAGGCTTCACCCCGCCGGCAAAGTCGCGCGGAAGAGAGCCAGCAGGCGGTCCCAATGATGTTCAGCACCTTCCCGCTGATAGACCGGCGTGTCAGCCACCGCCCAGCCATGCCGCGTGCCGGGATAAACCTCGGCCTGATAATCCACCCCGGCTTTATCCAAAGCGGCCGTCAGCCGGTTCGTCATTTCCGGCGTCATCGAGTCGTCGGTCTCGGCCAGGCCGATATGGAGCCTTGCGCGGATTTTTGGGGCAAGATGGTGCGGACTGTCCGGCGCGTCGCTTCCCAGGCGGCCCCCGTGGAACGACGCGCCGGCGACGATGCGGTCCGGATATTGAGCGGCCGCCCGCAACACCATTGCGCCGCCCATGCAATAGCCGACGGCGCCCACCTTGCTGCCTTTGACTTGCGGTTGCTGGCTGAGGAATTGCAGCCAAGCCCCGGCATCGCGAACGACGACCTCCGGCGTAAGCTGTTGAATCAATCCGCGCAATTTTGCCATTTCCGCCTTGTCGGTGAACACCTTCGCGGCGTCCAGGAGCGGCGAGCGGCCGACGCGGTAAAAGAGATTGGGCTGCACCACATAATAGCCCGCCGCCGCCAGCCGGCGGGCCATGGCGTGCATTTCCGGACGGATACCAAGCCCGTCCATGAAGAAAATGACGGCGGGCCAAGGCCCCGGGCCATCGGGATGGAACACATGGGAATCGGCGACCCCATCTGCCGTTTTGATGTCCACGGCTTGCTCGGTCATGGGACCCTCCCGTGTGGCGGAGTTTTGAAATGCGCGGCGGTCCGAATTCTGGCAAGCAAAGCCGGCGGCACAATGGTGTCAATGGTGTTCTCGGATTCCATGAACCCAAAGTAATATCGCCATCGTGAGGGTCAAGGGAAGCAATCATTTGCCTTTTGGACGGTTCTTGCCAGCCAGCGTGGTGCATGTTATATTTCGCAGGAGGTCATCAATGACCGGGCGCCAGGCAACGACTCGTTGAAACAATGAAACAATTATGAAAATATCACGACATCTTTTTTGCTGGATTTCCGCCGCCGCTCTGGCCGCCGCCGCGCTGCCTCTGCCGGCCAAGTCTCTGCTCTCAGCGGGCGATCGCGCTCCGCTTTTTTCGGGCCATGACCAGGATGGCCATACCTGGAAACTCGCCAATTATTTGGGCAAGAATGTGGTTTTCCTGTATTTTTATCCCAAAGACAACACCGCCGGTTGCACGGCCGAGGCTTGCAGCCTGCGCGACAACCTCGTCGAATTGAAACAGATGGGGGTGGAGGTGGTAGGCGTCAGTTTCGATGACAAGAACAGTCATCAGCAATTCGCTTTCAGAAACAATCTGAGCTTCCCCCTGCTGGCCGATACCGGCGGCCATATCGCCGATGCCTACGGCGCCCGGATGGGTGGGGAAACGAAAATGGACCGCCGCATGAGCTTTCTCATTGGATTGGATGGCAATATCCTCCACGTCACCGATTCGCCCAACCCCGCCGTTCATTTGAAGGAAATGATGGCGGCTATCGCGAAGTTGACAGGACAGGCTGCCCGCTAGTCCGGCTTCATGCTCTCGCGGGCACCGGCGGCATCGGAATATCGTCCTCGGCGGACTGGGCCGCAAAGGCGATTACGGCCCGCATGGCCTCCGGTGGTACTGTGGGAAAATCCGAAAGAACATCTTCCACCGAGGCCCCTTCGGCCAGGCTTGCCAGCAGCGTCCGCACGGTAACGCGCGTTCCTTTGATAACCATTTCACCACCGCACACTTCTTTCCGCCGCTCGAAAAATGGATGATAATCAAAACTCATGCTTCTATTCTAACTTTGCCCCGACATTCTCGCAACTGCGGAGAAGCACATCGCGCAGGAACCGGATCATAGCTATTGCCGATTACTCGTGCCCCGTGATCCAGCCGCCGCCGACTACTAAATCGCCGTCGTAAAAAACGCAGGCTTGGCCGGGCGTAATGGCCCGTTGCGGCTGATGCAGCGTGACCGACGCGCCGCCGCCGGTCGAGGCACGGACGGTCGCGGGTGTGCCAGGATGATTGTAGCGAATCTTGGCCGAGACCCGCATTTCTTCCGGCGGTTCGTCGAATGGAATCCAATTGCAACGCTCCACCTCGAAGCGCTCGCGCTCCAAGGCCGAGTCGTCTCCGACGACGACGCGGTTGTGCGCGGCGTCAAGCTCGATGACGTAAAGCGGTTTGGGCGAAGATAGCCCAAGCCCTTTTCGCTGGCCGATGGTGAAAAACTCAATACCGTCGTGTTGGCCGAGGACTTGCCCGCGCATATCCACGATGTCGCCGCGATGCCGCTGCACCAGGTTGGCGGCGGAGAGGAACTTACCGTAATCGTTGTCGGGCACGAAGCAGATTTCCATGCTTTCCTCCTTGTCCGCCGTTTTCAATTGGCACTCGCGCGCGACCTCCCGTGTGTCTTGCTTGGTTTTTTCGCCGAGGGGAAAGAGGGCGCGCTCCAATTGGTTTTGGCGCAGCGAAAAAAGAAAGTAGCTTTGGTCCTTGCGCGCGTCGCGGCCCTTCTTCAAGAGCGTCCGGCGGCCATCGGCGCTTTTTTCCAGGCGCGCGAAATGTCCGGTCGCCACTCGCTCGGCGCCCAGTTGGCGGGCGCGGTCGAGCAGCGCGCCGAACTTCAGTTTCTCATTGCACATGACGCATGGATTGGGCGTGCGTCCGGCCTTGTATTCTTCGGCGAAGTAAGCGATGACCTGCTTTTGAAACGCGTCGGCCTCATCAATCAGGTAATAAGGGATGCCCAGCGTGTGGCAAACGGCGCGGGCATCCATGACGGCTTGCGGTCCGCAACATTTGTCCTCCGCGCGAGAAACGCAATCCTGGGGCCAGAGTTTGAGCGTGATGCCCACCACCTCGTAGCCCTGCTCCAGCAGCAAAGCGGCCGCGGCGGAGGAATCAACTCCGCCGCTCATCCCGACAATGACCCGTGTTTTTCTCGCGTCAGCCATAAGCGCGCAAGATACCCGCAAAACGACTTTGAGGCAACCGAATGCGTGAGACACAGCGTCCTTTATGAGAATTCAATGTCGGAACCCGCCGTCATGCCGGGATCGCGCTTTTCCGCTTGCTGAATTTACTGAACGGAATCAGCCAGCAAATTCTGAAATACCGGGCAGCAAGGACGGTTGCGCCTTCTGCGATGCCATCAACCAGCCAACCGCGCACGCCGACACTGCACGCTTTCGTGTCTCGCGCATTCGCCCAATACGCAGAGCCAATGCACCTCTAAAAGCAAAAGGGAATTCTGTATGGCTGGGAACCGCGGAACAGTCAGAACATTATTATATCTCTTTTTTTAAGTACAGATAAGCTCTAAGCATGGAGGCCAGCATGAATTTTGATCTTTCGGAAGAGGTGGCTGTCGTCATAGGCGGCACCGGTGTCTTGGGCGGTAAAATTGCCGAGGGCTTGGGGCAGGCCGGCGCGAAAGTCGCCGTGCTCGGACGCCATGCCGGACGCGGCGAGGCTTGCGTTCAACGCATCGCCCAGGCCAAGGGCGAAGCCAGATTTTTCGCCGCCGATGCTCTTTCCCGCGAGAGTCTCCGCGAGGCCGGCGGGCAAATCCAGACCGCCTTCGGGCCGCCCACCGTTTTGGTCAACGCCGCCGGCGGCAATGATCCGAAAGTCACCGTGACCGATCAGTTTAAATTCGAGCAAATCGCGCTGGAAGATTGGCGGGCCAATTTCGATCTGAACCTGGTGGGCGGCGTGCTGCTGCCGTGCCAGGAATTCGGCCCCGGCATGGTGGCGCGCGGGCGCGGGAGCATTATCAATATCGCCAGCATCTCCGCGCACGTCGCGCTCTCCCGCGTGGTGGCCTACTCCGCCGCCAAGGCGGCCGTGTTGAACCTGACCCAATTCCTGGCGCGCGAATGGGCGCCCCGCAACGTGCGTGTCAATACGATAACGCCGGGCTTTTTCCCCGGCGAACAAAACCGCCGGCTGCTCTTCCACGAGGACGGCTCGCCCAACCCGCGCGCCAAAACCATCCTGGCCCACACGCCCATGGGGCGCTTCGGGCACCCGGAAGAGCTGATCGGGGCGGCGGTTTTCCTGGCCAGCGCGCGCGCCAGCAGTTTCGTCACCGGCTCCGATCTGCGGGTGGATGGAGGCTTTTTGGCCCAGACGATTTAGCCTGGGCGCAAGGGTTCCTAATCTTAATCCTAATCTTAATCTCATCTTATCAGAAAAGAAGCAGAGATTAAGATTAAGATTAGGATTAAGAAAATCACTTTGCCGGCAGCGCGGCCCAGCCGCCCGGCTTGTTGTGGTCCCGGCTCGACCACTTTTTCCACTCCTGCCGCTCTGTCAACAACTTGATGAAAAGGCCGCCCACCACCGGACGCGCGTGCATCCCGGTGCTGTTGAGGTCCGTTGTGATGTACGAATCCGCCAGCGGCTCGCGCTTGGTGGTTTGATTCATATAATCGTAAATGGGCGAGATCAACGCCTTGAAGTCGGTGTCGTTATCCGCCAGCGTCGCGCTCCAGACGGACCAATCGGTCTTGGTCAGCTTCGTGCGCGAATCCAGCGGCAGGCCGTAAGGTTGGAGCATCTTCTTGTAATAGGCGACTTCCGCGCGCGCCACCTCCGGCGGGAAGACGTTCAAGCTCAGGATGCGGTCCCAGACGAGGTTATATTTTTGGCTCCAGGTGCCCGGCTTGTCGAAGGCCAGACGGGAATGATCGCCGTCGTTGGCCGCCTGCATCCAATGCGCCGCGTCGGCTTTGGCCAGTTGGGCGTAACGGGCCGCGCCGGCCGCGTCGCCGCGCCGCTGGCACATATCGCCGTAAGCGGCCAGGCCCAAAATCGCTTTGACAGACAGATTCGCGTTGTGCGCCAGGTGGCCCATGAAATCGTCGGTGCAAAGCTGGTCCTCCGGGTCCAGTCCATATTGCTCCAGGTACTTGGCCCATTGCGTCAATTGCAGCCACCAGGGCGCGGCGAAGCCGGCGTCGTTGTCTGCTTGACAGATTGCGTCGCACAAGATGAGCATATTGCCGCTTTCCTCCACCGGCATCCCTTCGCCGCCGTCGTCGCGGCCCGGCGCCAGAGGATACGTGCCCAAATCATGCGGCGCGTTGGGAAACTTCCAATGCCAGGACGCCGCGTAACTCAGGATCGGCGCCAGCGTGCTTTTGGCCAGCGTGGGGCTGAGCAAAATCCAAACCGGGTCCATCGGGAAAAAGACATCCACTGTGGCGATATCGCCGTTGCTGGTGTTTTCCTTGGTGAAGAACAAGGGTTGATTGTTCCCGTCCGCCGCCAGCCCGCAGGCGGCCCGGCCTTGCCGGTAGGCCAGCGCGCAGAGGCGCGCATAACGGACGCCGCCCGCGCGCGTCAGGTCCTCCGTCAGCTCCCGGTCGAATTCCACGCAACGCTTTTCCACAGCCGGAAATTCTTTTTCAGCCTCGCGCAAAAGAGTGGCGGGCGTGGCGCCGTTGCGCCGCCAATAAGGGCGCAGCTTCGTCCCAAAATAATTGATGGCGTAGATTTCGTCGTAAGCGACGATCACCTGGCGCGTCACCGGCTTGGCGCCGACTTGGCCCAGATGGAAGAGAAAAGCCAGCGCCGGCTCTTCATCCGTGACGGGCCGGGGCAGGCGGCTGTCGTCCTCCGCCGGAATCTCGCCGTCCCGGACAAAGCCCTGCAGGAGCGCGTCCTGGCCGCCGATGGCAGAATCGGTCTGCCGGGCGCGGGCGGCGACATAGACATACCCCCAATCAATCCGATGATCATCGCCGCTGGAACCGAGCACCGGCTGCGCTTCCGTCCCGGCGTGAAGGAGGGTCAAAGGGCGGGTTAAAGGGCCGGTTTTTTCGCGGCCGCAGGCGACTTTTTCATCCGTCGTATTGACAGCCAGGGCCGAACTGGTGCTGTCGTAAATCGAGACTTCGTGCGCCGTCCCATCGAGCGATTGCACGGTCCAGGTGATGTAACTCAGCGGCCAGGAGAAAACGTCCAGGTCCTCCGGCAAGGCCGGCGTCATGAACGTCATGGTGACCCGGACTTTGGCGTCTGCGAATTGATAAATGCTGCGGGTGGGCGTGACCTCCAAACCGGTCTGCGGCAAGGCGGGGACAGATTTCGGTTCCTGGCCCATCAGGCGGCTGGTGTTTCCGTCCACGCGAATGAGGCTGATGAGCGCATGGGGATGATGCGTCCAATGCCGCGTCACGTCGTCCGTCAGATGATCGGCCTCCGACCAGACGCTCAAATAAGGATCGGAGACCACCAGCGGCACGGCGGGCGGGCGGAAAGGCGCCTCCTGCGCGATGAGGTTGCCGCAGAGCAGTTGGCCCGCCAGGAGAAATAGAAGCGCAGCGCCTGGTCTTGGAGTTATGTTGGCGTCAAATGGCCGGTTCATGTCCGGAAATATTACATCCGCCCGGCGCTTCGTCCACGGCATTTTATTTTATTCAACGGTTCTACCGGCTGGCGCTCTGGACGTAAGGATTCCGCAGAAGCATCACCCGAAAGAGTTCAATGCCCAAATCGCCGAGACCAATTCCCTTTCGGGCGCGAAGTATTATCGCCTGAGGTATTGAAGCAGGGTTTTGCCATCCAATTGAAGAGTCCGGCCTCTCATCCGTGAGGTGGCATCGAGGGTGGTCTGCGGCGTGCATGCAGGAATTGCCGATAGCGGTCTCGCAGCGCGTCGAGAAGCTCGTCGCGACTGGTTGTTGGATGGCGGGCCAGGGCGTCGCGCAGCAACCGCTCGAATGTGGCCACCCGATGAGCCTTTTCTGGCGGGGGACAAGTCAGCTTCTCGTGCAAGGCCTCCAGGAGCCTTTCCAGTTCAGGACTCATCGAAGATGCTCGTCAGAACTCTTTCCCGCTGCTCCGGCGTCATAGTTCCGTGCCAGAGGGCGCGCCGGTCCGCAATATCCTTGAGCGTCATCGCCACGAGCTCGGCGGCAGCCGCATCCGGAAAATCAGCGTTCTGGGCCACCAACGCGACCCATCGGCCTGTTCTCTCCAACTCATCCAAGATGCGCGCATGCTCACGGAAATCTTCCGTGGTCGGCTCATCCACCAAACAGCGCTCCTCCCAGAGGCTGAGTCGCCGGCAAACATCACACCAGTCTTCGACCTGCGCCATGAAAGATCGCAGGAACCGCTGCGAGAGGCCGCCGGCCACGTCGAGCGGCTCGGCCGGTGAGGGGGCTAGAACGTTCGTTGCCACGGTTTCAATATGCTTCGACGGGCTGCTTTTGGCAAGCGGCGGGCGCGGCCAACTCAGGAATCACCCTTGGAGGTCAGATCATTCGCCGCAGGTGAACGCGCATCGCGGGTCGCAGGGCCACGCTTGCGTTCATAATGCCGCCCATTATACTTCTCCTCATGGCAACAATCGCTGAAGTTGAAAAACTCGCGCTGGATTTACCGGAGAGCCAGAGAGCCGTCCTCGCGGCGCATCTGCTAGGATCGCTTCCATCCGTTCTCCACGATGAGGACGAGGGCATCGCGGAGGCCCTTCGGCGCGACGCGGAACTTAACGCAAATTCCGCTGGGGGCCAAGGCACAAGATGACAATGTCTGATATCCTAGGGGCAGCGGGCATTCTAGCGACCGTCGTCTTTGGAGTTTGGGGTCTCGTTGTTGTCCTTCGCCGTCACTATCCAGGCGAAATCTCTTTCGTTCGTGAACCGAACTTGGCTTTATTCGAGACAATCGTCAAGAATATACCGGAACTTACCGCCGAGTACAACAAAAAACCCGTAGGCCCAGGATTAGTACTTGTTAGCGGAGCGCTGCTGAACTCGGGAACGAAGGACATTTCTGAACCGATGGTTGAAGGCAAGCTCACATTTAGCGTTCCTGACGGTTTCAAATGGCTAACTGGAAAAATCGTTGGCGCATCACCGAACGTAAAGTCATCGTTAGCAGTTGAGGACCGGAACCTGACGTTTTCTACCGGTCTATTCAGGTGCTCTGAGTTCCTTCGTTTTCAAGCAATCGTCGAGGTCCCGATGTCGGCTCCAGAAGGAGCCCTCCATAGTGATGCGAATATCACAAAGCGCCTAGATGAGGCGATTAAGATCGAGCACCGAATTGCGGACACTAGGGCAGTCGTGATCATAGATCTTCCCGCTAGGCAAAGACGACAACGTTCTGCAGGCTTTCGCATGCGAATGGCCGTCGTGAATACAGCAGCTTATCTTGCATTGATCTCGTACTTTTGCGTCAAGACTGGTTTCATTGTGAAGGGAATACCAGCCGACATCCACTTACTGATCAACACCACGAACATGGTGCCCACGACGAACATGGTGCTCGCGACAAATACAGTGCCGATCGAAGTAATATTAAATGGGTTCGCAGATGGTGCCGTCAGCGTTGAAGGCCTGAACACCAAGTACGGTGAAAGGCTCCCAGTCAACAAATTCTTCGACATTTACCATCCATCGGCAAAGATCGTTCCGTCGCGTGAAGTAAAGTTCTTGTTCGTATTGGTTTCGTTCGCCATTGTGGGGCCGTGGGTGTTGTGGGCGCTTGCCTATCGCGATAATAGAAAAGTAAGTAGGCTGCGTCAGCTACTTGATATGCACGATGTCTAAATTGTGAGGAATCGGGTGTTATCTTTTTGATCGAGAAACCGTTGTCGATTGGTCGGCTAGAATATTGGAACGAGGAAAGCGTTCCCTGAAAACGTAACTTTTTTAGCTTCGCGGTTGATCGGGTCACCCAGGTCTTGATGTTGGCCTCTCATTTTAGCCTCTGTTAAGCCTGCCTCCAGGTCTTCCTTGCGTGGCGGTTCGCCACACGCCGCCCGCTTGGCGGGGCAGCGTTCCATCAAAAACGCCGAACTTATTCCATTTCCCGGTGACAATCGGTGCAATGGCAGGGCGGCGCTGCTGCGCCGCCAGGTCTGGAGGCTGCGCGGCAACGCAGCCCTACCGGACATATCCAAATCGTTTTAACGGGCGAACCGCTTCCACGCCGCTAACGTCGCGCGGGATTTTCACGACACCGCCAGGATCGGGTCTTGCGAGAAGTGCAACTGGACGCTTCTGGGACGTTGATCAGGCTCGAAATAGCCCGCAACGGCATCGGCGATCATAATATCCAATTCTCCGAAAGAATCGCCTTGGGTCGTGATGCCACCTCCACCAGGGGCATCCCAGCGCGCCACATAGCCGCCGGTGGCCGCGCACGGTTCAACGTCAAAGATGATTTCAGCATCATCGCTCACACTGAGAAAATACGCGTGTTGGAAACGGGCGTCAATAAGCAAACATTTGCATTCCCATCTAAGTGTGGTAGTATGGAATGTGTGCGGCGCTCCGGCGCCCTGATCTTTGACAATTTGCACCCGCCTACGCCAGGCCTACGGCGCGGCAAGGTAGGCCGGTAAGAATACATCGCCCAGGCTCGCTTACAGGCCGGGCGGGCCTCCCGGCGAAGGCAAACGCAACGAAGGCTTCGATTCTGCCGTGGAAGGCAAGAGAAGAGGCGGGACGCCTCTTCCACATTCCACAGTGGCAGCGATCGGACGACGGCAGATGGACATCCAATACCGGCTAATACCGGCTAATACCGCCTTTGGAAAAAATAAAATCGGGAAAATTGAGCCATGGAGCACAAGGCGAGAAGACTCGTCCAAAGACGAATGGCCGCGAAAGAGCACAAAGATCGCAAAAGAAAACAAAACAATTGACATAACCTCTTGTCTTTGTGTTCTTTGCACTGCAATCCGTCAGAATCACGCATGGTCGCGAGGATTTTTTCTCGCGCAGAGAGCGCCGAGAGCGCAGAGAAACAACAGGAAGAAAGAAAGATACGTTCAGAGTTTATTTCATCTCTGCGACCTCAGCGCCTCTGCGCGGAACAGTTTCCTTCCGGGCGGGTTTTGGGCGCGGCTTGCCGCCCTGTGTTCTCTTGTGTTCTTTGCGTTCTCTTGTGGCAAAAGTCTTGTCGCGCAAACCAGCCGGCCAAACTCACGCAAGTCGTTGATTTCCATGATAATTCCAGATAATTCCGGGTTTTTTAGAACACGCGGCAGAAGGAAAAGGCTTCCGCCTCAAGGACTTGAGAACAGATTATCGGCCAGACGCCCCGTTTGGCATCTGGAATGACCGAGGTAAATTGCGGTGAATTGCGGTGAATTGCGCCTGCAAAAAAATTTGCGGCAACATTTCATGCCATTTCCCAATGACGATCCGTGCTACGCCGCCTAGTTTGAAGGCTGCGCGGCAGCGCAGCCCTATCGGGAAGGGGAACGCCCGGCTATATCGGCTGGTTTCGGCTGGTTTCGCCTGGTTAACCCACTTATTCTCTCTTTTTTCTTTCCTTTGCCTCGGATGTAAGGCAGACTGGGTTTGAATGAAAAGCCGTATCTTGGAGGTTTTTGTGTTTTGCTGCGCCCTGGTTCTCAAGGTGAACGCACAGACACCCATCATCACTTCCCAACCCCAAAGCATCACCGTCAACACCGCTTCCGCCGCCACCTTCACGGTCGTGGCGTCGAACGCGGCCACCTACCAGTGGTACTTCCAAGGCACGATCAATCTGCCCGGAGCGACCAACGCCGCCTTGAGCCTGGATGATGTGAGCACCAACCAGGCCGGGAGCTATACCGTGGTGGTGACCTCTTCCAACAACCTTTCCGTGACCAGCGCGCCGCCAGCCGTGTTGACGATTGTGCCCGGCACAATCATCCAGTGGACCATCTCCACCTACCCGAACGGCAGCAGCAGCAATTTTTTGGTGCAGCTTTTCGATCATGACAAGCCGGCCACGGTGGAGAATTTCATCCATTACATAACCTCAGGATCGTACTCTAATACGTTCTTTGACCGGGACGTCACTAACTTTGTTCTGCAAGGAGGCGATTATGTCAGCACGAATCGAACGACCAATAGTCTTTACGCCCCCCCTGTTTCCCCGGGGACCAACTTCCCGGCGCAAGTGGATAACGAATTCAGCGTCGGACCCTTGATTCACAATAGATTTGGCACCTTGGCCATGGCCCTGGCTTCCGGTGAAACCAACTCCGCCAGCAGCGCCTTTTTCTTCAATCTGGCGGACAATTCGGCCACTCTTGACAGTCAAGACTTCACCGTTTTTGGGCGCATCCTGTCCGGCACCAACATTTTGCAGTATTTCAACACTTTGAGCGCGCCCAACCATGGCATTTACGATGGCTTTTCGGATGTGCCGACGCTGCCGGTCAATTACGACGGTACCAACGAGCCGACGGACGCCAGCTTATTCTATTGCGATTTTTCGTTCCAAACTCCGCCGCCGGTGGATACCACCCCGCCGACGGTTTCGATTTCTTATCCAGCGCCGGATGCAGACTTCACCAATGGCGGAAGTTTGACCGCCACAGGAACGGCGTCGGACAACGTCGGGGTGGCCGAGGTGTATTGTATTCTGACTTCGCTCACAGGCTTAACTGAGGGCGAGAGCCAGACCAATGCCGCGGTGGGCACATCCAACTGGTCGCTGGACTTGGGCACCAACGCGCCGGCGGTTTATGAGTTGACGGCCTATGCCCAGGACGGAGCGGGCAATCTCAGCGCGCCGGCGACGGTGTATTTCACCAATTTGGCGACACTTACCATCATCACCAACGTGAACGGCCAACTGACCACCAACCAGCAGTATCTCGTGCCAGGACAGACCTATTCTCTGACGCCGGCGCCATTGCCTGAAGAAGAGTTCGTAGATTGGCAGAACCAGGGAGTGGTGTCGGTGGACCCAGTGCAATCATTCACGGCAGAAACCAACTTCACGCTGACGGTGGTGTATGTCTCCACCAACCTGCCTCCCGGCCTGGCCATAACGTATCCTGCCGCCGGCTCCGTCGTGGTGGCCACCAACGCCGCGTTGACCATCAGCGGAACTCTCCCGTCATCCGTCAACGTGACGCTATTGACGGTCCAGCTTTTTCTGCAATCCAACGCAGTGACGGCCGCACTCACGCCGGTCATCAGCGGCGCAAACTGGTGGCTGGCGGAGAGCAACCTGGCGGGCGGCGCTTACACGATAGTGGTTGTGGCCGAAGATGCCTCGGGCCAGGAAGGATTGGTGACGGAGAACTTCACGGTGCTGGCCCCACCCATCATCTATGCCGAGCCAACCAACGTCGCCGCCCTCAGCGGTTCCACGGCCTACTTCAGCGTCGGAGCCAGCAACGCCGTGAGCTACCAATGGCAATTGGTGGGCACAGGCCCCATCGCCGGGGCCACCAATGCCACATTGGCTCTGCCCAATGTGATCAACAACCAGTCTGGTTCCTCCTACTTCGTCGTTCTGACCTCCCCGGATGGCGAGACGGCGACCAGCAGCAACGCGGTGTTGACGGTCGTGCCGGGAACGTTGGTGCAGATCACTTTCTCCGGCTTCCCCAACGGCAGTCCCAGCAATGTCATCGTCCAGCTTTTCGATCACGAGAAGCCGGCGACGGTGGCGAATTTTCTCCATTACATCACGCCGGCGGTGGCGCCCGGAATCGCCACGAATGTGGCCTTTAGCAATATGATCTGGGATCGGTGCATTCCCGGATTTGTGCTGCAAGGGGGAGACTATGACGCGGTGGACCGCACCAACACGACTTGGCCCCCGAATCTTGAATCCATCTACTCCGATTTCACGCAGGGGTTGGATTACGCGCCTCCGTTTCCATTGAACATTGACAACGAATTCGGCGTCGGGCCGCTCATTCACAATACATTTGGCACCATGGCCATGGCCAAAAGCTCGGGCAACCCCGATTCGGCGGCGAACGCGTTCTTTTTCAATTTGGCGGATAACTCCAGCAACCTGGACAATCAGAACGGCGGTTTCACCGTCTTTGGCCAGATCCTTTCCGGCAGCAACGTCCTGCAATACAGCAATTTCTTCCAATCCATCAATGTCTTGCAATACAGCAATATCATGCAACCCAGCAATGTCTTGCAATACTTCAATACGTTGAGCAAACCCGACGGGGGCATTTTCGATTCAACCACGGCCAGCACCAATCAGTCCCTGCCCGACTTGCCGGTCAATTATCATGGCTGGGGCCTGCCGGCGGATTCGAATTTGTTTTTTGCCACTTTCACCCTTCTGAGCACTTACAACGCGGACACCAATCCGCCGACGGTCGTGATGAATTATCCGACCAACGGCCAAACGATCACCAATGTTGACCTCGCGTTTCAAGGCACCGCCAATGACAACGTGGCCGTGGCGCGCGTCGTCTGTGAGTTCCTGGACACTTTTGGGTTTAGCGGAGGCGCGGGCTCCCTTAATGCCACCGGCACGACAAATTGGACCGCTGATTTCGGGACCCAACTGCGGCCTGGAAACTATACCTACAATATCGTCGCCCAGGATGGCGCGGGCAACGAGTCCACGGCCGCGACCGGCGCTTTTGTGGTGCCCCGGTTTCCCTTCCAGTCCTCCGTCAATGGCGACGGGACTCTGACCAACAAGCCCTACACCAATGCCACTGGAATTGTGTCCACCAATTTGAACGGAACCAATACCACCGTGGGATCAAAATACGCGATCACGGCCGAGCCGGGCAAGGGCGCGGTGTTCGTCAACTGGACGATGGGCAACAACACCTTCTTGTCTCCGACGACGAATTTTACGATGCAGAACGGTTTGCAGATGACGGCCAATTTCATCTCCGATACCGTGGCCGGCGGGATTTCCTTCACCTATCCCAAGGCCAACGCGCAAGTGACCAACGCCAGCTTCAGCATCACAGGAAAGGTGGCCGCAAGCATCGGTCCGGCCCAAATTACCTGCCAGGTTTTTTCCGCCAGCACCAGCAACTCGATGTCGGAGCCTATGGTCCTGAGCGCCACCAACACCTGGTCCACGCCTTCGCTCTCGCTTGCTCCGGGCGCCTACATCGTGCAGGCCATCGCGCAAGGCACAAGTGGCCGTTCTGCCGTCGCTACCGAACATTTCATCGTCCCGGCCCAATTAACCATCATTAAATACGGCCTCGGCAGCGTCTCCCTGGCCAACGGCATCTTCCTGCCACTGGGATCAACCAACAAGATCACCGCGACCCCGGCAGCAGGACAGTCCTTCTTAACGTGGAATGCCGGCGGCGGCACTATTCCCATCTCATCCATTACCTTTGCCATGAGCGAAGGATTGACGCTGACGGCCACCTTTGTCTCAAACTCATTGCCGACAGAACTCACCTTTACTTCTCCCAAGCCCAACGCCCAGGTGACGAACCGCGTTTTGACTCTCGGCGGCAAGATAGCGTCGTCGGTCGTGGCGCCGCAGGTTCTTTGCAAGCTCTATGAGGACAATGTGCCGTTGACGGGCTTCGTGCCGGCCACGGTTGCCGGAACAAGTTGGACGCTGCCTTTGACCAATTTGACGATAGGCGAATATACCGCCGTGGCCATGGCCACCGACGCCGCGGGACGAACGACCCTGGCTTCGGACAAATTCCTGGTAAACTTCTACGGGAATATTGCCGGCGCTTACCACGGCCTCTTTTTCGATCCCGCGGCCATTTCCGGCACCAACGCGGGGGCTGTTTCGTTCACCCTTTATGAGAGCGGCGCGGTGTTGGGCAGCCTGGTCTTCCCTCTGAGAACTTACCAGCTCTACTTCTACTTGGGCTCCACCGGAAGCATCGCATTGGAGGCCCCGGGCTTTACCGTGCCCATTTCTGTTAATTTCAACTTCGACGTGACCAATTTTTCCGGCGAAATGACAGGTTATATCGCGCAGGGGAGCGAAGTGTGTCCGCTGGTGGCGTATCGCTCCGTCACCAAGCTTTCCACCAATTCGGCGCCAGCGCCCGGCAATTATGTTCTGAGTCTGGAGCCGGCGACCAACAATGACGAGCCGTCGGGCGACAGCTTCGCCGCCGTCAAGGCGGAGGCGAACGGAACTCTTGCGGTGGCCGGCACTATAGCGGACAACTCTCCTTTCTCGTTTTCGACGGGCGTTTACACCAATGGCGTCTGGCCGGTTTACGCCAGTTTCTATAAAGGCAACGGGGTGTTGATCGGTTGGGAAACAAATTTGCCGTCGGGCGTTTGCACTGGATTACTGTATTGGGCCAAGTCCCCCGCCAACGGCCTGTATTATACTAATGGCATTCAAGAGCAGCTCAACTCCGTCGGCACGAACTTCGTTCGGCCGCCGGCCGGCGTCAAATATCAGATCATCTTTGGCGGCACACTCGCTACCCCTGTGACCAACGAGTTCTCGTTCAGCGCCGCCGGCGCGATTGTTCCCATTTCCGGCACAACCGATAAGCTCACAGGCACGCTCCTTTCCACGGGCGTTTTCAGCAAGGGCAGCATCTTGAATCCATTTACTCAGAAAAGCCTTCCGTTCAATGGGGTTTTCCTCAGTCCCTCCGAAGGCGGCGCCGGTTTTACCCTCGATGCCAACGGGCAGACAGGTTATTTCGAGATCAGCCTGGCACCGCCCCAATGATGGACATCCTCCTCGCCACGCGCAACTCCCACAAGGTGGCGGAAATCAAGGGGATCATGGCCGGGGATTTTCGCATCTTTTCGCAACTTGATTTTCCAGGCGCGCCCGCCGTGGCCGAAGACGCCGAAACCTTTGCCGGCAATGCCGCAAAGAAAGCCGACGGATTCGCCCTTTGGTTGGGCTCCAATTTGCCATCGGCCCAGACGCAGCGCCCTTATTTTGTTCTGGCCGATGATTCCGGTTTGGAAGTGGATGCGCTCGAAGGCGCCCCTGGCGTTCATTCGGCCCGTTTCGCCGCAGACGACATGCAGGGCACCGCAAACTCCTCCGATGCCGCCAACAACGCCAAACTGCTGCGGTTGCTGGCGGCCCTTCCACCCGAAAAGCGCGCAGCGCGCTTTCGTTGTGTGCTGGCGCTGGTCGCTCCGGACAAAGCCACGCTTCTCTTTGAAGGCGTCTGCGAAGGCCGCATCGCATTGGCTCCCGGCGGGGCCGACGGCTTCGGCTACGATCCGCTCTTTATCCCGGAAGGTTGCTCGCAATCATTCGCCGAACTGGGTGAAGAAGTCAAGAACAAAATAAGCCACCGCGCCCGCGCCCTGGCCCAAGTGCGCCGTTTCCTGGGCGGCATTGCATAGGAGCGCTGAATTCGGGATAGTGTCCTCATTGGGGAGCGCACGCGCCACCGCGTGCCGGGTTCAGCGCCCTCGCTGAACCCTCCTTGCCAGTGTCAGCGACGGGGGCGTCGCTGACCACACGCGCGGGCGCGTATGCTCCCCGAACATCGTCGCCGGTGGGCTCTATTGTTCGAATGAGGATTCTACCGATTTCCGGGGAAACTTGAAATGGGCATCATCTTTTCAGAATCTGCTGAAACCAATACTCGGGGGTGGCAAAGTGGTTCAAAGGGGAGTGCAGCGGCCAGCTTCAAAATGCTCATCGGCCTGTCGGGCGAGGTGATCAAGCTTGCCATTGGCAATGTCAGTTTCGATCTGCCTATCCCACGAGTTCGAAACGAATTCCTCGAACCATTGGGAAAAAGCAGCCAAGTCCGGCTTCGACAACCGGGTCACTTCCGACTCCAATTCCTGAACGCTCATGTGAGGAAAATAATGCAGCATACACTATCAAGCAAGCTTCGGAGGGCGTCCTATTGGAATCGTTCGACCTTAAGAGGCGCGCCCCAACCACTTGAAAACAGCGAATTCAACTTTCGCGAGTTGCGTGGCGTTGAGCGCCCCCAATTTACTAATAGCGCGGACAGTCGGGTAGGTGGCGACGCTTTGGGCGATAAACGCGCCGTCTTTGAGAAACGGAACTTGCACTTTGACTTCAAACTGCGAGCCTCGGAGTGCAGTGCTGTGGAAGACCACAGTCACAACAGCGCGGTCAGTATCGGCGAAAGGGACGCTCAAAATCAGCACGGGCCGGACTTTCTCGACCATGCCGCAGTCGAACAACCAGACCTCGCCTCGACTAAGAGGCACGCTCCTCCTCCTCCTCGATCATCGCCGCCAATCGATCGCCGGCGGCAGCGGCCACGTCGTCACGGAGCAATCCTGAATCCCACGGCGGCAGATGGTGAATCAGCTCGCGCACAAACTCTTGCTTTTCCTCAACGCCCAAGGCCTCGAATTCGGATAGCAATTTTGTCATGGTCGCACTCATAAGGGGATTTTACGCGGCAGCGGCTTAAATGTCAGGCGCAAACTTCATCTTTTCAGCAAACGAGAAATCAGACTGAAATTCGCACGGCAACAGGTGGCGCGGTTAATCCGGCAACGGCGCGAGGAATGGCGCGACGACGTTTGGCGCACTGACGGCAAACGCTCCGAATTACAAGGCGAACTTCGAGGTTTGCAACTGGCCGCAATTTGCTTGTGACACGCAACACCTTAAATCGGGTTTGGTGTACGCGGTGTGCGCCCTCCTTCCGTTACACTGCGCATTCAACCAAGACTTCCCCGATGCAAATTTCTTGCCAGCAGATGGAGAGCAATTTAGTTTAGCAGTATGGCTATGCAGTTCCAACGAACCACCATCGCGCCATTTGGTCTTACGACTGGCACAGATTTTGTTAAATACGGTACGAGAATGCCCGAATGAGTGAACGTATCCACGACAAGATGGGCATGAAGTTAGAGCGCGGCGAATTCACTGGCGGCAACTTCGCTCCGTACGGATTCGACTTTGGCGAGGGACATTGGCTGGAATACTCCGTGCAAGAGGAGGATGCAAACGGACACACCCACACCAAAATCAAGCGCAAACGTTCGAACACGAGAGAGCGTTTACTAGAAAACCCCGTTGAACAAGATCGTCTGCGCCAGATGGCTGCCTGGCGCAAAACTGGCCTTTCGTACGCGAAGATCGCTACTGAAGCCAACCGTCTCGGTTGGCCGACCAAAACTGGACGTTCCCCGTGGCAGGCGGGCAACATCGCGGGCGTCCTGCAAACCAAACACACAAAACGCCTGCTGGCTAACATACCTACTGATGAGCGACAAAACATTGTTCCAATAGATTCCAGTCCGACGGGCAAGCCTCTCCAACTAAGAACCAAACAGATCAAAATCGGTGGTTCATACCGCCATCGGGGCGGCCTTTCAGTGAGGACAATCGATGCAATTGATGGGAACACGGTCTATTGGCACGACCATGTCGGCAACGGCCACTGCACAAAGCAAACTTTCCTAAAATTGTGCATCTCCATTGCAACTGACCAGGATATTGATCAAGTCCAAGAATCGGTTGAGGAACTCGCTATCAGCCGAGAAAAACAGGAACAGGATGAAGAGCGTCGCCGACGTGAGGAGGCGTTTTTGAACTTGTGCGTTGATGCCAATAAAACCAACGTCACTCATGTTGTAATCGACAGCGCTAGCGAGCTTGGAATGACCTACGATGAAATCATGCACAACTTGGCTGTTCTTGAAAAATACCGCCTGTATATGCGGATAAAATTGTGCGTCTCCATTGCAACTGACGAAAATATTGACCGAGTCCAAGAATCGGTTGAGGAACTCGAGATTAGCCGAGACAAACAGGAACAGGATGAAGAGCGTTGCCGACGTTCGGAGGTTTTTTTGAAATTGTGCATTGATACCATTAAAGCCAACACTACTTATCTCGTGATCGACAATCCTGCTGAGCTTGGAATGACCTACGATGAAATCATGCACAATTTGCCTGTTCTTGAAGAATGTCGCTTGTGCTTGCGCATTATACGTCCCACCCCTCCACCCACAGCGTACGTGTATCGGCCAGTCCATAAACAGATTCGGCCACCAGCGAATTTTAGTCAGCAGGAAATTGCTAATTTAAAGATTCCTCCCGGATTTGAAGGAGCCCATGCCGGATGGGTTAAGCAAGGCGCACCGAAACAACAGTATCGAAGCTCCAGCTACTACGAATCAGTATACTGGGAGTTAGTTCGAACTGCTGTTTTAGAGCGGGACGCCCATAAATGTTTCCGGTGTGGTGGCGTTGCCACTCAGGCGCATCATCTGAATTACGACTACGTCGGAATAGAGCATCTCCATCCAGACTGTTTGGTGTCAGTTTGCCGTCCTTGCCACGGACTTGTCGAATACGCCAGACATGCGGAATCGCTAATTTCACGAATGGAACGAAGGCTTGGCGCTCTTGACAACGGGCAAGACCTGCCGCGGGCCTACTCACGATTAATCGACTACCAGGCGAATTTGGCCGAACTGCGCAGACTTTTTTCCACCGGAATACTACACAAGAAAGAACGACAGCCAATGGATGTTCCGTTTTTGGACCGGTATCATGATTACCTTCGCCAAGATACCGAAAAAAAGACCTTGGCAGCATTGCAACTTCAATCTTGGCCGGGCACCGATGTCGAGAAACGCGCTCGAATCCGAGACTTGCTCCAAAAGGAAATCGAAAGTGTGCGAACTTTTGTGAAAGAAGTTCTTCAGCCTACCCGAACCGGAAACCCATTCTAGCGACCCAACAACGCGCGCCACCATTCAAAAATGGGCATCTTAACTGGAATTTGAAGTGACTCCAATTATTACACCCATCCAAGTCTTTTGCAAAGGTCTTTCAAATACACCCTTAAGGTTGAATTTCGCCGAACAAGGTCCGAACTATCCATGTCAACGGACTGTTCTGACACACTGTCTTTCAACCTGAAAGTTATGGTCAGCTTCGATGGAATACATCGTATTGGGTCAACCAAGGAGAATCCTCCGTTTTCAAACTTTGGTTTAACCTCCAACACTTTCACGATTGGACTGAGATGCTCGTCTTCGAACATATCCTCCAACTCTTTCTTCAATTCATTGCAATATTGATGCGCCAAAAGAAACTCCACGGCGAGTTCATCCGCGCATACTCCGGATTCATTTTTCATACTCAAATCTCGTATTTTGGCTTCACCACGCAACCTTCTGCGCTATTTGAGAAAATCCGTCAAGTGTTTTAAACCGGTGCCTTGGGTTGGCGTAGGCGTTTCAGCCAGAATTCCACGGGGCAATACAGTTTGGCCATGAGATATCGCGCCACCAGTAGGCCCTTTCGCAGAAACTGCCGCTTTTCCGGCGGCATGTTCGCCCAGCGATAACGGCGTATCAATCGTCCTAATTGCTCTCAGCAATCACAACGGATTTCCCGACGCTTCAATCAAATCATTTTGCAAATCTGTTTCTGCCGCTGGCCCCACATCAATATTATCCGCTTCCGTTGGCCTGGACTCCTGCCAACGCACTTCCGCCGCCACATCAAACGCCAACTCCGTAAATTTCCGCAACAAAGGCGAGAGCGGCCGGCCTACTCCTTTTCCTCCTGCCAGCGCGGGCATAGATTGTGCGCGATGCAGAGGTGGTCCAGCACCCGGCCCACGACGGTGTCCACCACTTGCTCGATCGTGGCCGGGCGATGGTAGAAGGAAGGATTGGCCGGCAAAATGATCGCACCCGCCAGCAGGAGCAATTCATAATTCCTCACGTGAACCAGGTTCAGCGGCGTCTCGCGCGGGACCAGGATCAACTTTCGCTTCTCCTTCAGCGCCACGTCGGCCGCGCGCAGCAACACATCCTCGCTGAATCCGTGGGCGATCCGCCCCAGCGTGCCCATGGTGCAGGGGATGACGACCATGGCGTCCATCGGATTGGAACCGCTGGCGAAGGGAGCGTTCATGCTGCGCAATCCGTGCGTCTGCGCGCCTTCCGGCAGCCGCAAGCCGCCGGGCAATTCCTGGGCCAAGACGACTTGGGCATAGCTGCTCAACACGAGGTGGATTTCGTGCTGACGCGGATCCAAATGGTCCAGCAGCCGTTGGGCATAAAGCGCGCCGCTGGCGCCGGTGATGGCAACGAGGATTTTCACGGTGTTATTCTAGCCATCAAGCCCCCTCAAATAGGCCAGGATCAACTCCGGCAACTCGGCGCTGTATCCGCCCTCCAAAACACTGAAAGCGGGCGCTTGCATGGCGCGAATCGTTTCCCCCAGCCAATGAAAATCTTCCGCCTCCAATGTCCCGTCCGCCAACGGATCGCCGCGGTAGGCATCGAAACCCGCCGAGACCGCGATCATGTCCGGCTGGAAATTCTTCAAGGTCTCGAATGCCTTCGCAAGAATGGCGCGGTACTCCTGGCGCGGCGTGGCGGGCGCGACGGGAAAGTTGAAGCAGTTGCCGCCCCGGTTTTCCCGCCCCGTTCCGGGATAGGCCGGATACTGGTGAACTGAAATGAAGGCCAGCCCGGATTTATCAAGTAGAATTTCCTCCGTGCCGTTGCCGTGATGAACGTCGAAGTCGAAGACCGCCACCCGCTTGCTTCCGCCCGCTTGCGCCTCCAGCGCGGCGATGGCGATGGAGTTGAGATAGCAGAAGCCCATGGCGCGATTCGCAGTCGCGTGGTGGCCCGGCGGACGCAAAAGGCTGAAGGCGGATTGGCCCGCACGGGCGGCGGCCAAGGCCAGCAAAGCGCCGCCGGCGGATCGGCGCGCGTGGGCGGCAATATCCGGGTAGGCTGGCGTGTCGTTGTCGAAGTCAGAAGGAATGGCCAATCGCTCCAGATGTGCCTGGGTGTGGGCGCGCAGGATGGCGGCCTCGCTGGCCGGCGGCGACTGGCTCCAGGACAGCGCCAGCTTGTCCTGCGCCTTGAGCAAATCCACAGTCCTGCTCACGCGCGTGGGACGCTCAGGATGACCGCGCGCCGAATACTCCGTGCAACGAGGGTCGGTGATGATCGTCAGGGCCAATGGTCAGATCCGTTTTTCATCCGCATCAATGAAATCAACGAACGTCTGCAAGTCGTCGCGATGCGCCAGGCCCGCCTCAGTCTTGCGCATTGTCAGGCGCGCTTTGAGCGATTCATCGTCCCGGCCGCGGTTGAGGATGAACTCGTTGAAGGCCTTCTTTTCCGCGTCGCTCTTCTTGACGTTGCCGGCCACCCAGTCGGCGACTTGGCCGTCGGTGATGGAACTCTTGACGACCTGAATAAACGTCTCAGCCGGGATGCCGGCCGCTTTGAGCCAGGCGCCGTCAAAGCCCTTGGTGAAGTTTTCCTGGTAATCCGAGTGCAGTTTTCCGGCCAGGTGGAGCCGGATTTTATCAATGAAGCGGGGCAAATAGACCCAGCCGCACATCGTTTCGCGCGCGCTCCGCGGGTATATGATTTGTTCCATGCCGTCATTTTTCCGCAAAGCGGCCACTGTGTCAATGAGGGGATCGCCATTACTAGCTGGCTTATTTAGCCCATGCCCTTACACTCCGGGCAAAACTATGACTATCCAAGTGGCAGTATTGTGCGACGCGGCGACGGATTACAACGGCAAGCTGAATCTGCTGGGAACCTTCGACACCATTTATGCGCCGCAAATGCCCCAACAACATCCCCAATGTTCCATCGCTGTCCGCATCGCCTTCGACCGCAACGAGGAGGGACGGCACATTCTGAATTTGAATTTCGTGGATGAGGACGGGCACCCGATCATGAAGGCGATGCAAATTCCGGTGGAGGTGGATTTTCCCGCCGATGCCACGTTCATCTCGCGCAACCTGGTGGTGAACATCCTCCAGTTGACCTTTTCCAAGGCGGGGCTTTACTCGGTTGATCTGTCCATGGACGACCGGCCGTTGTCGAGCATTCCGCTGGCGGTCAAACAGTTGGCGCAGAAGCCGGCCTGACGGCAGAGTCCGAGGCGCGCCGCCCAGAGTGATGTTTTCCGATTTTCCAGAGCAAGCCACAGTCGCCCAGGTGCTGCAACGCAGCCTGGAACGCGACCGCCTGGCGCACGCTTATCTGTTCGCCGGCCACGCGCTGGAGGAATTGGAGGCCATGGCGCGCGCGCTGGCCAAAACGGTCAATTGCTTCTCCCCGCCACGCCGCGCCGCCAACGGCTTGCCGCTCGATTCCTGCGATCATTGCGACAGTTGCCGCCGCATTGACCAATACATCCATCCCGATGTTTCATGGATTCGACCGGAATCCAGGTCCCGCGTGATCAAAATTGAGGAGATCAGGGAGTTGATGCAAACGGTGAATCTGAAACCGACGGTGGCCACTTTCAAAGTCGGCGTCATCGTGGCAGCCGACCGCCTGAATATCCAGGCGGCCAATGCGTTCTTGAAAACGCTGGAAGAACCGCCTCCCAAATCGCTCTTGATTCTGCTCACGACTGAACCGCAACGGATTCTGGAAACCATCCTCTCCCGGTGTCTGCGGCTTTCCTTCGCGGATGCGGGCCGCAAATTCGACGCCAGCCACACGGCGTGGCTGGGTTCTTTTACGAGCATGGCCGCTTCGGGTGCGGGTGGTTTGCTGGCCCGTTACCGGCTTTTGGGGCTGATCATGCAAAAGCTGGCCCAACAACGCCAGGAGATCGAAAAGGCCCTCAACGCCCGCTCGCCGCTGGAACGATACGAGAACCTGGAGGCGGATACACGGGATAAATTGGAGGACGAATTGGCCGCGGCCGTCGAGGCCGAATACCGCCGGCAACGAACGGATTTGATCGGGGTCCTGCACTGGTGGTTGCGCGATGTCTGGCTGCAAAGTTTGGCGGCAGGCGCGGACCTGCTTTCCTTCCCCGACTTGGCGGCAGCGGCGCAAGCTGTGGCGCGGCGGATTTCCCCGGCTGAGGCGCGGTCGAACCTGGAGGAAGTGGACCGGTTGCAGCGCCATCTCCATTCCAATGTGCAGGAGGCGCTGGCTTTGGAGGTTGGGCTGCTCAAACTGCGGTTATGAACCTTTTAGTTCAAAGTTCAAGGTTCAAGGTTCAAAGTTCAAAGTTCAAAGTTGTTATCGCCGCCGGCAGAAATTGGCCGGCCTGTGCGCTGATTTGAAATTGGTTTATGCCAGCGAAAAAAACACCCGTGCCTGCAGAACCAGCCGCTACACCGCTGGCCTTTGCCGCCGTGGCGGGGTTGTTCTTTTTCATTACCATCCTCAAATTCAGCTACCCGGTCGTCATAGACAGCAAAATTGCCGCACCCCACGACTTCACATCTGCTTGGAACGATTTGTGGCCGGCACATTGGAGCGCATGGCTCTTTCTGCCAGTCGCGCTGGTGGGACTTTTTGCCATCGAATTGAACGGGACGAAACTCCATTGGGCTTTGTTTCTGCCGTTGATCTGGCTGGGATGGGAGTTGGTTTCCGCCACTCAAACCGTGAGTCTGGCGCTGACGAAGTTGACCATCACTCACTTTGTCGTGTGCGTCAGCCTCTTTTATCTTGGCTTTTTCGCTAAAAAGGGGATGTCGAATCCCTGGCCGATCTGGGCGGGAATGGGGTTGGCGCTCTGCTGGGCCTTGCGGATCGGAATGGAGCAGCACTTTGGAAGCCTTGAGGCTACCCGAAAAATGATCAAGGAATCACCTGAAATGTTGGGGGTGGACCCCCAGATGCTCGCGGACCCGGAATACTGGAAGAGGATCGCCAGCAACCGCATCTGGGGCACCTTCGGTGGATATCCCAATGGGCTGGCCGGAGGGCTTTTGCTCCTGTTGCCTCTAACGTTGGTCTTCCTCTGGCGTCTGACTCCCAAGGTTCGGAATTCGATCCGGGTTCTGTTCGTTCTGATTCTCGGGGGATGTGGTTTGGCTTGCCTTTACTGGTCCGGCTCCAAAGCGGGCTGGCTCGTGGCGCTGTTGGTGGGTCTGGCAGCATTGGGCCATTCGGCATTGCCGCTGAAATGGAAAAGGTGGCTGATTTACGGGTTGCTGATCGCTGGCGTGGCCGGTTTTGCCTTCAAATACGCCAGCTTCTTTCAGAAGGAACGGAATAGCGTCGGTGCGCGGTTTGCCTATTGGCGGGCTGCGCTCATCATCATCAATCGCCACCCGTTGCTGGGGACGGGGCCGGGAACCTTCCAGATCCCCTACGCGCAGCTCAAACGTCCCGGCGACGAGATGGCCAGATTGTGCCATAACGATTACCTGGAACAGGCGACCGATTCAGGAATTTTCGGCCTTTTAAGCTATAGCGCGATGATCTTGATAATCTTGATTCAACTTTATCGTTACAGTATTGAGAAGATGCCATTAGATTGGTTTAATTTGGCTGTCTGGCTCGGCATATTTGGATTATGCTTGCACAGTTTGGTCGAGTTCCATCTTTATGTTCCTGCCTTGGCTTGGCCGCTGTTTTTTATGTGCGGATGGTTGCTGGGCCGAAAAAGTTAACGATAACGTATTTGGATTATGGCATTTTCCATGCCGAATTTGCCAGTTTTTTTTGAGTTCATGGTTTTGGCTTGAAATTTAGGGCTTGACGTTCTGCTTGTGAGCCTTTAGGCTGGCCACATCATATAAGTCTAATGGTTTAAGCAGAGTCGCTTCGACTGCTGCTTTTTTGATCTATGAGCGTCTGGCACAACTGCAATGGAAGAACTACTGCCCTCTCAACGGAGGTCCTGTGGACCTGAAAGACATCAAGGCCATCATTGATCTGATGCGCAAGAATGCCCTGTCTGAATTCGAACTGGAACGGCAGGACTTTAAAATCAAGCTTAAACGCGGTGTCGTTGGACCAATCGCTCCAATCGAGGAGCCTCCCACAGCTTCTTATCCGATGCCGTTGCCGCCTGCCGGAGTTGCCGGCCAGCCTGCCCCTTGGCCTGCGCCGGCGCCCTCAACGCCCGCGCCTGTCCTGTTGGAGATTAAATCGCCGATGATAGGCACCTTTTATCGTGCCGCGTCCCCGGATGCGGCTGATTACGTCGAAATCGGAACAGAAGTGACTCCTGAAACCGTGGTCTGCCTGATCGAAGCCATGAAAGTGATGAACGAGATCAAGGCAGAGGTCAAAGGCGTCGTTACCCATATCCTCGTCGAAAACGCCAAACCTGTCGAATTTGGCCAGCCCTTGTTCCGTATCCGGCCAACCTGACGGTTGAGCCTCAAGGACCATGTTCGAGAAAATCCTGGTTGCCAATCGAGGCGAGATCGCCGTGCGCATCATCCGCGCCAGCAAGGAGTTGAACATCCGCACCGTCGCGGTCTATTCGGAGGCCGATGCCAATTCCATGCACGTCCAGATGGCCGACGAGGCCATATGTATCGGCAAACCTCCCAGCGGCGAAAGCTATTTGCGCATAGACCGCATCATCAGCGCGGCCGAGATTGCCGATGTTGATGCCATCCATCCCGGTTATGGCTTTCTCTCGGAGAACGCCCATTTCGCCGACGTTTGCGAAAGCTGCAATATCCGCTTCATCGGGCCGAGTTCCCGCGCCATGAACGCCTTGGAGGACAAAGCCACCAGCCGGGCGCTGGCTCGCAAGGCCGGGGTGCCGATACCGCCCGGCTCCGAAGGCCCTGTCCAGAATGAGCAGGACGCCCTGGCCGTGGCCAAGCGCATCGGCTACCCCGTCATGATCAAAGCCATCGCCGGCGGCGGCGGAAAGGGCATGCGCGCCGCCCACAATGACGTCTCGCTCGTCAAAGGATACCACACCGCCCGCAGCGAGGCGGAAAAGTCCTTTGGCAATTCGAGTGTTTATATCGAGAAATTTATCGAGAACTGCCACCACATCGAATTTCAAATCCTGGGCGACAGCCGGGGCAACCTTGTCTATTTGCCCGAGCGCGACTGCTCCGTCCAACGCCGCAACCAGAAGCTGGTTGAAGAAACACCCTCCCCGCTCATCCAAGGCAAGTTCAAGGATATCCGCAAGAAAATGGGCAAAGCCGCCATCCGCGTCGCCGAGGCCGCCCATTATACCAACGCCGGCACCGTCGAATTCCTGGTGGATGAGCAGGGCCATAGCTATTTTCTGGAAGTCAACAAGCGCATCCAAGTCGAGCACCCCATCACAGAGGAGGTTACCGGCATTGACCTGATCAAATTGCAAATCTCCATCGCCATGGGCGAGCCGTTGCGGCTCTCCCAAAGCGACATTCACCTCAATGGTCACGCCATCGAATGCCGCATCAACGCCGAGGACCCGTTCGACGATTTCCGTCCCTGCCCGGGCCGGGTCGAAATGTATTATGCGCCCGGCGGGCGGGGCACCCGCGTGGACAGCCATGTCTATGCCGGTTACACCATCCCGCCCAACTACGATTCCATGATCGGCAAACTCATCACCCTGGGCAAGGACCGCAAGGATGCGATGGATAAAATGAGCCGGTCACTCTCGGAATACATGATCACCGGCATCAAGACCACCATCGCCTTCGAGCAGGCGATCCTGCAGGACCCCAATTTTCGGCGCGGTGTTTACACGACCAATTTTCTGGAACAATTGCTCGGCGGCGCGCGGCGGGAATTGATTGAATAACCATTGGGTTCCATGAGACCGCTCGCGCAGTGCCGCCTCTACACTTTCATAGACACGGCTTATCTGCGCGGACGCGACCCCGTCGAAATCGCGCGCCAACTTTGCCGCGGCGGCTCGGACTTGGTTCAACTGCGCGCCAAAAACTCCGCTCCCGATGAAATTCGCCGCCTGGCCGCGGCCATACTGCCCATCCTGCGCGAGGCCGGCGTGGGCTTGGTGGTCAACGATCATTATGACATCGCGCGGGAGGCCGGCGCGGATTTGTGCCACCTGGGCCAGGAAGATTTTTTCGACGCGGGTTTTACGCAAGTCACGGAATTGACCGCCGGGCCTTCCGCGCCCGCGATCGGTTTGAGCACCCATGCGCCTGAACAGGCATGGAAAGCCCTGGCGGCGGCGCCGGCCTATATTGCCATCGGCCCCGTTTATGCGACCGGCACCAAGCCCGGCGCCAAGGCGGTCACTCTGGATTACGTCCGCTGGGCCGCGAGCCACGTGACGATTCCGTGGTTCGCCATCGGCGGCATCCATCTCGGCAACGTGGACCAAGTGATCGCCGCCGGAGCAAAAGCGGTCTGCGCCGTCTCCGCGATCCTTGACTCCCCAGACATCGCCGGGACTTGCCGCGAATTCAAGAGACGCCTTGGCGCCTGTTGAGCGCGCCACCCGTCCTCCGCTCTATAAATCCTGTTAATCCTGTCAAAATTCAGTTCTTTAACTGCATCGTCCCGGCTAAGGCGCTGTCTCCGGTGCTGGTTTCGCCACAAAGCTGTCCGCGCTGGCGGGATCACCGCTGCCCTTATAAACAACTGTCGTGGGGTAGCTAAACAGCGGCCTGCTCATTTCGATTTTCCCGTGCGCGCTCTTGGAGGCGATCACTCTCTCAGGCGCGGCCCCGTGTTCGACCCAGTCCGTAATCACCGCAAGCCAGTCCACATCGCTCGCGCCCGGACCGCCGCCGCAGTGGAGGCAGCCCGGCACCATGAACAACCGGCAATACTCGCCGGCCTTGGGATCGCGAGTCTGTAGTCGGCGGTAATAATCAACGGTGGCTTGCGGCGGCAGCGCCGGATCGGCCCATCCGTGCCAGATGATGAGTTTGCCCTTGCGCGCCTTGAGGCCGTCCAGGTTGACATTGGTCGCGTCGAGATACGACGCCGCCAATCGCGTGTCGCCCGCAAAATTTACAAAATCGTAAGTCGAATAATTCCAATCGGGATTATTGAAAACCAGGTATTTGAATATTTGCGTGCCGAAGGCAAACAGAAGATCAGCGGCATGATCTTTGGCGAGCTGCGGCGATGGCCCCACAATCCACGCAATCCACTGGCCTGGGTCGCATTCGGCGCCGGGCGTGAATCCGGGATAAATCAGCCCTTTGTCATTATGCGCGCCCGCGTAAATGGCCTCGATGGCCTTGCGCTGTTCGTCCGTCAATCCCGGCACTTTGGACAAGTCAAAGTGCGTCGAAGGCGGGTCCTGGACCACTCCGTCCTTCAGACCGTCCTGCGCATCGCATTGCTCGATTATGGATTGCTGCAACTTCTGGAGAGCTTCCTTGTCCAGCGCCGTTTGATCCAGATGTTCAGGGTCCGGGTAAAGCACCTTCTGTATCGCCACGCAGTTCGCGGCCACGCCGGTCCAATCAAACGCCGGCGCGCCGGCTACGATGCCGTTGAAATCCTCCGGATAACGCTGCGCCTCCATCATCGCCTGCCCTCCGCCGCGAGAGCAACCGGTGAAATAAGAGTAGGCCGCGTCTGAGCCATAATAACTGCGGATCACAGCCTTGGCCACCTCAGCCGTCCGATGCACCGCCAGATAACCGAAATTCACCTGCGCCTCCAAATTGTCATAGGCCCATTCGGCGCTGTAGCCAGGTTGCCACTCGTGCCCCGTGTCAGTGCCGGCCGTCGCATAACCAGCATTGACCGAGTATCGAGCGCTGTTCTGCACTGAGCCGACGAAGCCGCCGCCGCCCCCCATGACGAATCGTCCGTTCCACGCCTCCGGCAGCAACAACTCAAAGCGGTTATTGCCCCCAATGACGCCCTTGACCTCCACGTGAGCCGCCGCGCGAGGATTTTTCTGAAGGTCGGGCGTCACCGCCGTTGCCGACTCCAAAACCACATCCGGCAACCGCAGATGCCGCAAGTCCTCAATGCTGATGTGATGCGCCGTTTGCCCGCGCGCGCGAGCCACGCCGCACAACACCACAAGCCAGACCAAAACGCTTCGTTTCACAATGTTCCCGAGCGCCGGAAGCCGGCTCGTCGTTAAACCCGCAAGATTTGTGGTCATTTGTCATTAGTAATGCCACCGGCGGTTTGCAGTCAATCTCGGAGATCAGAGCGGAAATACTCGCGCAGAGTCGCAGAGAACGCGGAGAGGAAGAAAGAAAACAATTCTTCTCCGCGCCCTCTGTAGTGCAATATCCCGAACTCACTCATTTCTGACAAAACTTTTTCACCACGAAGAGCACGAAGGACGCGAAGTATTGAATGTGACAAATGGTACGATTTTTCTTCGTGATCTTCGTGTCCTTCGTGGTGAACATTGGGTTGCGGCCCGCCGCACTGGGCCTCTGCGCGAACATGCTGAAAAAAACCAGAACAGTTGCATTCCGACATGGCTGTTGCATAGTGTGGGCCGATGGTCGCGCAGCGCCTCGATCCAATGAAGAAAGCATCAATTTCAATTATATTTTTGACGGTCTTGATTGACCTGGTGGGCTTTGGGCTGATCCTGCCCCTCATCCCCATTTACAGCGAAAATTTTCACGCCAGCGGCTTCATGATCGGGGCCATCATCGGCTCCTATTCCCTCATGCAATTCGTCTTCGCTCCCGTCTGGGGGCGCCTCTCGGACCGCGTGGGACGCCGCCCCGTGTTGCTGGGCAGCACGGCCTGCGCCTGTTTGTCCTACGTGATTTTCGCCATCGGCTCGGGCTTGTCCGGCAACACCGCCCTCGGCGTGATGTTGCTTTCCCGGCTCTTTGCCGGCGTTTGCGGCGCCAATATCACCGTCGCTCAAGCTTACATTGCCGACATCACTCCGCCGGAAAAACGCTCGGCCAAAATGGGCTTGATCGGCATGGCCTTCGGCCTGGGCTTCATTCTGGGGCCGGTCCTGGGCGCGGTCAGCAGCAAGTATTTCGGCCTGACGGCGCCGGGTTGGACGGCCGCGTCGCTCTGCGCGCTGAATTTCATCTGGGCCTTCGCGCGGCTGGCGGAAAGCTGGAAGCCGGCCGCGCACGCGGTCACGCAGCGGCCGCACATCGAGCAATGGCTGCACATTCTGCGCACCCCGCGGCTCAATCTGCTCATCGGCATTTTTTTCCTGGCCACTTTTTGCTTCACCTGTTTTGAATCCACCATCGGGCTGCTGGTCATGAAGAATTTCAGTATTGACACCAGGAAGAGCCTCGGCACCGTGTCCCTGCTCATTGCCTATTGCGGGGTTATCGGCGCGGGCGTGCAGGGCGGCGCGGCGGGCCGCCTGGTCAAGCGGATGGGCGAACCCAAACTCATCGCCTTGAGCCTGTTTCTGGCCGCTGTCGGCATCGGTGTTTTGCCCTATTTGATGCAATGGGGAACGCTCCTTCTGGGCCTGGGGATTTTTTCCATCGGCTCCAGCCTGACGCGCCCGCCGGTTTTCGGAATGATCTCGATGCTGACCCCGGCGCACGAACAGGGGGCGACCATGGGTGTGGCGCAGGGCGTGGGGAGCCTGGCGCGGATCGTGGGGCCGGTCTTCGCGGCCAGCCTTTTTGTGCGCCACGCGCCGCTGCCGTACTGGATTTGCGGGGTGCTCTGCTTCCTGACGGCCTTCGTGACGATGCAGTATTTGACGCACATTGCGCCGGCGCCCAGCCCCTCGCCGTCTTCAGCGACACCGGGTTAGCAATTGGCGTATTTCCAATGCCTGGGTTTGCCCTCGGCCAGCCAGGTTAGCATGGTGTCCATCCTTTTCTGGCGCGTCTCCTCACGCTTGGCCTCGGTGATCCATTCCACATACTCTTTCTTGTGGCTGTAGCTGAAGGCCTCGAAGGCATCCCGCGCCTTCGGGTTCTTCTTCAGCGCCGCAGTGAAGTAGTCTGGAACAGTTAATTCCCGGTTTCCCTTCGGCCGCGGAGTGGCGGGTTTTTTGACTCCGAGGTCATTCAACTCGACGGCTTTTTTGATGTAAGCCAGCAACTGTTTGTCGCCGGGCAAATTCGCCAGCGAAGTAATGCGCCCGAAATGCCCCATGGCCTCGCTCTGCGCGGCCCGCTTGCGCTGCTCGCCGAGAATCAACTCCGCCAGCCAAAAACCGAACGCGCAGTGCTCCTTGAAGGCTGCCATGCCGCAGATCATCCCCTTGTGCAGGAAAGTCGGATGGCCCCATTTGATGGCTTCCTCGACATCCGGGCAGGCCGTGTGGACCAGCGCCCGCAAATGGTTGAGGATCGGTTTGGCAAAGTCCTGCGCGTTGGCAATATACGCGTCCACGCGGCTGTCTTTTTTCACTTTGGCAGGCATACGTCGGCGGCGAAAATCTCAATTCCCACCGACTTTGACAAGCAATAAATGGCGTGGCGGGGCAGCTTATTTAAAGATGACCTCGCTCGTGGGGTCCTCCTCGTAGGTGACCTCGTGATGGGGCGCCCATTGCCCATTCTTGAGACACTCCGCTTTGACGTGAAATTTGCCGTCGGGCTGGATTTCACTGGTCCCGCGAACTTCGGTGATTCCGTCGGCATCACCGGTGACCTGTTCGGTGGTCACGAAGTGGCCGTCCTTGACCCGTAAGGTGCCCGTGGACATGAAGCCGTCCGTCGTGAAGTAGTAATAGGCCACGGTCTGTTTCTTTTCGTCCCAGATAAACATGGTTTCGCCTCCATAGACTCCCTGGTTGATCGAATGGACCAGGCGGACAGCCTGGCCGTTGAGGGCGCGTTCCCAATGTTCGACATCAACTATCGGTTGATCCGGTTTGGAATTCTTTAAGGTTCCCTTCCACGTCTTGCCCAGCAACGGCGCGAGCGGAGCCAGGTGGGGATTGAGTGAAGGCTTGTCGGCCCCGGCGAGGCACAAGGCCCCCGCCGCGCAGGCCGCGAGAACGGCTATTCTTCGGTATTTCATAGGTTGTATTGTTTTATTGTTCATAACGCCTGTTATTTTGCACATTCCGATGGCATTGTATTGGAAAAATTTCACCTCTCCCTTCACTGCACGGCCCGGACGAATTTCGGGTCTTCCTCCAGGCGCCGATCCAGATAAGCCGAAGGATTCAGACCCGCAAACGAGAGGAAGTCGTTGACAAAATGCGCCTGATCAAAGTATCCGCAACTGCAGGCCACATCGGCCCAGTTTACCGTTTTTTGCGAACGAATGCGCCCCAGAACCTCCTGAAATCGTCGAATGCGGCAAAAGAGTTTTGGGGTCAGCCCGACTTCGCGCCGGAACTGTTCGATGAATTGCTTGTGGCTTATGCCCAAGCCGTGCGAAACAGCGGCAATGCTCTGCAATTGCGGTTCGCGCATGAATTCGCCAATGGCCCAAGTGACACCCCTGTTCCGCCCCGTCTTCGCGCCGGCGGCGGCCATCCGTTGCAGGAGCATCTGCTCGAACACCACGAACTTGGCCTGCGCGTCCGGCGCGGCCAGGAGCCGCTCGCGCCATTCCCAGATGCCCGCTCCCCAAAAGGCGTCCACCTCGACCACTTGCCGGCAGAATTCGCCCGCGGGCAGCCCGAGAAATCTGGCCGCCCCGCCAGGTTTGAAATGGGCTCCGATCATCGTTGAGCCGGGCAGCGCGTCAATAATCAGAAACTCCGCATGAGCGCCGGAGAGCCAGCCGCGCTTGAAGGAATTGAATCGGCCCGCATTTTCTCGATCAAAAAGCTTTCGCGGACGATCCTCAAGGTTGAACATCAACTCGAAGGCGCCATCGGGCAAAACGTGCTCGCGGTCGTGGTCTGCCTCAAGGTCGTCATAGTACCACAGCCACTCAACATGCTGTCCCAAAGGCGGACGGGGAATGTGCCGGTAAATGTTCATGGCTGTCCGCGCGCAACTCTTCGCGAACAATTTCCTTTTTGTGCCAGATTGCCAGTATGGACGCAAGTTTTCCTTGCTCCCTGCATGGGCTTGCCTTCCACGCGCAATTTGAAACAAGGAACAGCCAAATCAAGCTTGCCGCGCGGCGCGTTCCTGTTCATTTTGATGGCTGGATGAAAACGTTGCATCGAGTTGGTTTCCTGTCTGTGGCCGCGGCCGTCCTCGCCGGTTGCTCCACGCAGCCCAAGCATCCTTATCGCGCCGGCGATGAAAGGCCGCCCGATTTCCTGGCCGGCCCCGTGGCGCTCTTGTTGACCAATGTCACGGGCTTCAGCGCCAAAGTGACGGTTTCGGTCTCTTCCGACAATGGCGCGCAACGTACGCTGGCCGGGGACTTGCTGGGCCGCGAAGGCATGTTTGTTTTCCAGCCCGAAAGCTCCGTCAAGGGAAAGCGGGCGCGCAGCGAAGGCGGCATGTTTTTCATCTGGAACGAAACCGGCCATTCCGGGTTTGTGCTCAGCGACCCTTTGCAGGCCTATGCCCCGACTTCCGCGACCGTCCAACCCACCAACGTCGTTCTCGACGCCACTGGCGCTGTCGAGGAGGAGGCCAACGGCCACCCCTGCCGCCGCATCCAGGCCGTCGTGCAATCCTCCGACGGCTCGACCCAACAGTTCAAGGTTTGGGAGGCCGAAGACGCCAGGCTCTTTCCCGTTCGTATTCGCACCTCGCCAGGTCCGCGGGAAATGGTCATCAACTTTTCCGATCTTCGTTTGGAATTGCCGCCGCCCCAAATATTCGGCCCGCCGGACGGATTTGTGAAATACGATTCGCCGATGGTCTTGATGAATGAGTTGATTATGCGCCAGAGCGCCCTGGCCAAACGCAATGAGGGGTCAGGCGCCCAACTTTCGCCCCAGCCCGGGGCCAACATGCAGAATTGGCGCCCCGGCCCCGCCCAGTAGCGGATTATCCACGCAGTCGAAGAACACAATAGGAAGATTTTGAGACAGGATTTACAGGATTAACAGGATGAAGCACAGCACACGGAGCTCTCCCCAAACGGTGAGGGATTATTTCTGATGCCAAATCCTGTTTTCCATCCTGTTAATCCTGTTAATCCTGTCAAAATTCAGTTCGTTAACTGCATCGTTCCTGCTCAGTTATCAACCTTCAATTTCGGCCGGAACGCCGCCGGCTTTCCATCCACCGTGCGTTGCGGCGGCAGTTTCATCAACCGCCGCGCTTCGCCGATGACGTAATCCCACTGCAAGGCCGGCCCGGGATCAACCTTGTTCGTCTGGACGTGGTAATGCCCCAGCACGCCGTGGTATTGCTGATACATCTCCGCCGGCAACTTGTGCGTCATCAACTTGCCGTCGGCCTTGCGCGGATAATCGCAAGTGATGCGCGGCAGGACCGTGCAGAGGGCGGCCGTCAATTTCGCCAAGGCCCGGTATTGCTGCCTTGTGAAATCGTATTGACTCAACTCCCGGCCCTGCACCTCGCCCGTGATCAACTCCCGCCGGGCCGGGCGGCCCGTAAAATGCGGCGTGCGCTCCGGCGACGGTCCCGCCCGTTCCGGGATGGTGATGATCGTCCGCCCATCAGCCTCCTGCTTGTACCACTCGGCCAGCGGGCTTTTTTCCGCCGCGCCGTAGCTGCCCATATTGGCGATCTCGATTCCAACCGAACGGCTGTTGGCGATGGTCGCGTGCCGCGCGCGCTCCTTCAAATCCAGCGTCTGATAAATCGTCCCGTCCAAATCCAACATGAAGTGAACGCTCAAATCGCGCGAGTCCTGCAAGACCTTGAAGCACGTCCGCGAAATGCCCGCCACGTCGAAATGAATCACGAATTGATCCACGTTGGATTGCAGGGTAGGCAGGTCCCATCCGCCGCCGCGCACCCGCTCGATTTGTTCCGGCGTCAGGCCGTGATCGCGGAGATCGTAGCGATTGGGCGTGCGCGGCGTATCCAAATGGGCGCGCGAAGACTCAAAATCCGATTCCGCGTAAGGGACAAAGCGTCGTTGCACGCGATAAGCGTCATATCCGCCCGGGTCCATCCAAAGCACAACCGGCGTCCCTGTGTGAAAAAACTGCCCCGCGACAACAATCTCATCCCCTTTTCTCGTCTCGTGACTCCCCGGCGAGCGGCAAGCGCAACACCCCGCCAGAAAAGCCGGCGCGGCTAACGCGCCGGCAAGCCAGAGCAGAGAGCGCTTGATAAGCATTTTGTGATTTGCCTCCAACAACAGCCCAAATCAAGAATCTTATTCAGTCGCGGGCGCGTCCAATTTGGATCACCCATGACAATTCCAATCAGGGATCCTGCGAAGACTTCGGCCGCTCTAAGCCGTATCCATGCAGTCGAAGAACACGACAGGAAGATTTTTTTGACAGGATTAACAGGATGAATTACGGCACTGGGATCTCTCCCCTAACGGTCATGGATTAGTTCTGATGTCACATCCTCTTTTCCATCCTGTTAATCCTGTTAATCCTGTCAAAATTCAGCTCTTTAAATGCATCGTTCCGGTTAAGCCTTCAACAGGGCGCGCGCTTCAGCCAGGCCGGCGGCTGGACGCCCGAATTCGCTGGCGGTCACGCGGGCCAGCGCCACTGGATAGCGCCATCGGAATGCGCCTCGGATCGCCGCGAACTCTTCCGACACGGTCCGATAGAATTTTTCGGCGTGCAAAGCGCCGTCCTCGCTGACGGCGTAGCGCAACAAAAGATCGAAGACGGCGCGGGGCGGATGTCCCAAATCGCCGTAACGCTGCACCACGGCGGCGGCTCTGGCTTGGAGATTCCCGCGAATGGCCTCATCGGCCTCGCGCAGCAGAGCATCAGGATCAGTCACTTTGATCTGATCCAGATGTTGCGCCAGCGGCAGCGGCTGCCAGTTTAGAAAATCACCGCCGCGCGCCACGCGATCCAGGGCCACTTGATAGGCGCCAAGAATCAGACTCGCAAAACAGTTTCGCGAATTGCTGACCAGCGCCATGTTCCGCCAGGCATTGGCGGAATCGGACGCGTGAACACCAATCGAGTCACCATGCACGCTGCCCATCGGTTTGCCGGCAACCTCGTCGCGGGGGGTTCGCCCCATATCGCGCAGGATAAGTTGATTGGCCGCCAGGGAAACCGCTTCACCGATGTCCGCCGGTGAGATTCCCTCAGCCAACGCCGCCGCCACCGCCTCGGCGGCCTGTTCGGGTGACGATTTGAAAATGGTCTGGCTCATTTGATCTACCCAACTATCTTCCGCCTTCCGATTTCCAGCCGAACGATCCAGCAAATGGTGCTCTTCGAGCAATTTGGGGAGCAGCGTGCGCGGCTCGGTCCAGGTCGCGTTCTGCGGCCACGATTCGGCTTTGACACAATAGCGGACGGACTGGCGGAGCAAGGTGTGCGCTTGTTCTTTGCCGATCAGACCCAGCAGGTCCCATGCGCGGTAAGGGAGCACCACCCGATGGACTTCGGTGTGGTCCTGGACCACCCAGAGCAATTGGTTGAATGCGTCCAGAGCCGGGCTTTGCGCCAGCGTGGCGAAAATGCGCTCGGCTTCATTCACATCATGGCGTCGCACCGCTTCGCGCAACTTCGCTCCGTCCAACTCCTTCCGGGATTCCGTGGACGGCTCGACCGCGCGCAATACTTCCTCTTTCCGTCCGCCACGCTCCTGGATGCGATTCGAGTTGCGGTAAAGCACCTTGAAGACCGGCAAAGGCTGCAAGGCCTCGGGCAGCTCGCCGGCCATGTGCAAGGCGGGCGCCAGCGCCATCATGGTGTGGAAACCAACGTAGTCTTCACCCCCAAAGGTGCGGGCGTTGGCAAGCGCGGCGGCCGCGACCAACTGGCGCAATGCAACGCCGGAACGCAATTGCGCCACCAACACGGGCAGCAGGCGGTTGACCGGCGTTTCCTGCATCAGGCAGACCAACGGCTCCAAGGGTCCGAACGAAAGCGCATCGGCACGTTCATCCGCCTGAGCCGAGCTTAGTTCCAGTTGGCTGGCCACGGAGCTGCCGACCGTGGCAACCAACATGCCTCGACCGACATCAGCCAAAAATTCCCGACGAGTACGCGGCATCATCATAACAGCATCATTGATTCATCTACATTCATATACCCATTCCTGCCGTCGTCAAGCCGTTTTTGCGTCGCACCTTGAGGCGGTTGCTCAAATATCGCTTGACGAGCATCCCTTCAATCGCCTCAAAAAACGTCCAAATCAAGAATGTTATTCACTGGCGGATGTGGTAAAATGGATGCGCAAATTGACATTATGAAAACGATGACATTAAGCGCAGTGCTGAATCCTGAAGAGGACGGCTACGTTTCCCTCTGCCCGGAACTGGATATTGCCAGCCAGGGCGATACGATTGAGGAGGCGCTGGCCAATCTCAAAGAGGCGCTGGAAGGTTTCTTTGAGACGGCGAGCGCGGAGGAAGTGCGCAGGCGAGCCAGATCGCGCTTTGCTAAAAAGGAGAACCCTTGACGAGCATTCCTTGAAATGCCTCCAAAAACCGTGCAAATCAAGAATGTTAATCACTGGCGAGTACATCCGACCGCATCTCAGTTCGTGTCGGCTTCGTGGTCTTCGCGCTCTTCGTGGTTGATCCCGGCTTTGCATCTTCCGTGCGCCAACCGCGAGAAATGATGAGAAGTCATGCCGGCATTACTCCCGACACCGGTGTGGTCAGCGTTGAAAAAACTTTCGCACGACTTCAACGGGGCTTGCGATGACCGGCGCAGTGAGGTCAAATCTCTGCAATTCTATCGTCAGGCGGGCGAAATCCATCCCTCGCAAATGCTCGTCACTCGACAAGAGCAACCGCGCCCCGAGCAAGGCTGATTCGGCCACCAATTCCGAGTCGTTCACTTCTGATGCGGGAAGCAGTTGCTCGGAGCGAAGTTTCTCGGCCACACGCTCCACGATGCCGTGACCGACCGGCATTAGATTGACCGGAACAATGCGCGAGCGGCGGGCAGCGGCAATACCGCTCAAAGCGAGATCGCGCTCGTCCGTCGTGTCGCCGTACCGGGCGATGTGCATGAGTTCCAGCTTTGCTGTAGGCGGGAGGACGATACGTGGAAAACGCAGCCGCTGGCGAATCGTGGCCAGCGCGTCCAAAACGGCTTCGGACCCTCGGCCCAAGTCCATCACGACATTGGCATCAACGGCGACGAGCGGGCTGGCGGGGGCTGCCGGCATAATAAAGCTTCAGGAATTCGTCATTTAGCTTTTCACGCTCCTTGTCGGACATCGTATTGCAGCGCGCACGATACTTCGCGCCAACTTCCGTTCCAACAGACGCTTTTTCAACCTGCGCTTTCTTTCGTTTCATGCCGTCAACTTATCAGATGCTGGAGAAGTTTCAAACCTATAAAACTGCGCCGTTTTCGTCCATCGTGATTCGCATCGCCGGGGTGAATCCTCTTATAGAAAATGGTTTTCCGTTCCCAGCCTTCCTTGCCTTTGTTCGCTTCTGTTTGACCCGCAACAGTTTGCGGTTTTTGGCCTCCTCCTCGGCGGACAGATAGTGAATATTGTGTGTTGCATTCCCATCTAATGGTGGTATAGTTGATTACGTGTGGCACTCACGCGCCTGTTCTTTGAAATAGGGGATCGTGGCCGGGGTAAGTGGCTAGTGGCTAGTGGCCAGTGGTTAGCACGGCTCGCAAGAGCCTGCCCTCCGTCATGCACAGGCCTCCAGGCGAGCCATCAAATCGGTCAGGAAGAGCGCCAATCAAGCCTAATCAAGGTTAATCAAGGCTAATCAAGCCTTCGGAAAAAAATAAAAAGTGACGCATTGGGGATGAATGCTAAAGATGACACCCAAAGTCGCCTAATGTCGGCTAATGTCGCCTTCAAAAAATAAAAATCATGCAGTGCGTCCAAAGGCGGCAAATATTGCCGGTCCGACTCGCCCCAGGAAACGAAATAGGAAGAGACCGGGGACATCGGACGAGGGCGGCCACTCTGTGCAAGTTTCACGCAAGTAGCTGCAAGTAGTTGCAAGTAGTCGTTTATCGGAAAAGACGGTGAATCGGCCTTCCAAGAGGTCGTTCAAGGGCAGTGGCGGGCGGTTCGGTCAAACCCAGTCAAAGCCAGTCAAACCCGGTCAAACCATTTCACTGAGATTAAGATTATGATTACGATTATGATTAAGAGCTTGAGCAAGAGGAGGTTGCGTGGGAAAACCCCTGACCCGGCCAAATACCTGCATTCGCCATTCACCGGCGCTGCTTGGTTTTCCCCTTTACAGGGGGTTGTGCTCATTGTTTCCTATTCCCGGTTATGGCAGAGTTAATTGGCAATCTTTTGGTGGCACAATCGGGCGGCCCGACGGCGGTCATTAACGCCAGTGTCGCCGGAGTCATCGAGCAAGCCCGCAATTACGCCTTTATCCAAAACATCTACGGCGGCCTCAACGGCATCCTGGGCATCCTCAATGAGCAGTTGATTGATCTTAACCTGGAAATGCCCGACACCATCAAGGCTCTCAAACACACTCCCGGCGCCGCCCTCGGCACCTGCCGCTACAAGATTGATTTCAAAAAGAAACCGGAGCGGGCCGCGCGGGAAATGGATCGCCTCTTCCAGGTCTTCCATGCCCACGACATCCGCTTTTTCTTTTACGCCGGCGGCAACGACTCTCAGGACACCTCCGACAAGATTCATCTCGAAGCCATCCGGCGCGGCTTCAAGATGCGCGTCATCGGCGTCCCCAAGACCATAGACAATGATTTGCCCCATACCGATCATTGCCCCGGCTACGGCTCCGTCGCCAAATACAACGCCTGCACCGTCATGGAAATCTCCGCCGACGTCGGCAGCATGGCCACGGACGACGGTTCCTGTTGCATCATCGAGGTCATGGGCCGCAGCGCCGGGTGGATCGCCGCCAGCGCCGCCCTGGCCAAACGCGCGCCCAAGGACGGGCCTCACATCATTCTGCTGCCGGAGATTCCCTTCCGCGAAGAGGCCTTTCTGGACAAGGTCAGAAGCGTCGTCGCCGAAGTCGGCTTTTGCATTGTCGTGGTGGGCGAAGGATTGAAAACGCCCGACGGCGTCGAATACAGCGCGGACAATTCTCGATTGGACGCCTTTGGGCATCCGGTCTTGTCCGGCGCGGCCGAGCGCCTGGCAGAATTGGTCTATGGCAAGCTGCGCACCAAGACCCGCACCGTCAAGCTTGGCTACGCCCAGCGCAGCGCGGCCCATTACGCCAGCGCCACCGACGCCGCCGAAGCCATCGCTTGCGGCGAGGCCGCCGTGCGCGCCGCCGCCGAAGGCCAGAGCGGATTCATGGTCAAGATCATCCGCAGCTCGGACGATGACTATTGCTGGACCACCGGATTGCAGCCGCTGGGCGACATCGCCAACATGGAGCACCTGGTGCCGCGGGATTGGATCAGCGAGGACGGCTTCATGCCCAATGAGAAATTCATCAATTACGCGCGTCCCTTGATCGAAGGGGAAGTCCGGGTGCCAACCGAGGGTGGCCTGCCGAAATTCGCCGTTCTGCAAAGGCGCCCGGTTCTGCCCATACTGCCGCCGCGCCCTTGACGGCGCAACGCGGGAGAACCATGCCGCACATCAATGAGCACGCTCGATCTTGAGGCCGGTGAAAGCCGAGACACTGTCCGCTTTGGTCCAAAGACCGACCTTGCCGGGATTGGAAAACGTCCTGTCGTTTCTTTCGATGACGACCTGGCCGTCGAAGCTGATCTTGAGGCGACGCCCATTGGCCTCGAAGCGCAGCGTGTGCCATTCGCCGGCCGTGACTTTGACCGGAACCTCCTTGATCTTCGATCGCTTGCCTTTGACTGTCTTGAAGAGAATAACGTTGTTCTCCAGCGCGTTGGCGCGGGCGATGTAGTAATTTTCTGGAAGGTAGCGCAGGACAATGCCGCCCGCTTGATCCACTTTCCCGGAAATAGCCTTGTATTTGACTTCGACGGCCACGTCGCGAGCCACGGTCTTGTCATAGATGCAAAGCGGAAAACGATAGCTCGTGTCATCCGCGCTCTCCTGAACGAGAACTTTTTTGCCGTCGGGCGAAGTGGAGTCTTCACGCACGACCCAGGAAACCGGGCCGCCGCCGCCCGTCAGTCCGGTCGAGAAATCCGGCGGCAACTGGCCGGTCTCGGTGGATTCAAAGTTGATCGTCTGAGGCTCGAAGCTTTCCTCCCTGCTCGCCAACCCCGCGCAACCCGCGGCCATGGCGCAGACAACGATCAACGAGAGCCAGGAGAGACGCGCCCCAGCCACGCATCGCGCTGCGCACGACATGCTGCAAACGGCTGGAAATCTCGTTCTCACGTCTGTCTTCCGATGCTACTGCATCGAAGGAATGGAAATGATCGGCTGTTGCCCGGCAGGCCCGCGCCATTCGCGCCATTCGGCCATCATCTCGCGGGCTTCCTCGGTGCCGACGGTACGCCAGGATGCCTCGCCGGGACGCTTCACCATGGTGTTGTCTTGAAAGTAAGCGCTGTCGTGCGAGGGAATCGTCTCCCGGAAAGGCTGTTTGGCGGCGTGGGCCGCCTGCGCCCGCTCCAGCAGCGCCTTGAATTCGGGGCTGTATTTCTCCAGGTAGGCAATTTTGAGTTGACTGAGGTTGTTGCCCATCCCTTGGAAGCCGATCACCAAGGCCCGCACCCGCGCGTCGTCATTCCCGTCCGGCGGAATCAGGTCGCGCGGCGCGGGATAAAGCCGCTGCGCGCTCTGATCGTAAAACCAGACCTTGGCCCCGGCCTCGCCATCGCTGCGAAAATGCCTCGCCTTGGCCACGGCAAATACGACCGCCAGCGCGGTCAGCACGATGAGGCTCCCGTTAATGAAGACGGTTTTGACCAGTTGCTTCACGGCGGCTGCGTCTGGTGATACGAGAGATTGATGGACCACCAGCATTCCTCGTAGTCGCAACGAATCTGGTTGGCGTTGAGCAATTGCACGTCGCCGTCAGCAAAAGCGTAGTTGGCCTTCCCATCGTGCCGCTGGCATCCGTATTGGTCCTGCTGCAGGCGATTGAAACCCGCCTGGTCCTCCGAGCCAAGCCCGCTGGTGTAGGTGCTCTTAATCCACCAACTGTCGTCCGCCCAAGTCGTCGGGCTGCCGCAGCCGCCGTCCCCGTACCAGATCAGCTTCGAGGGCGTGCCGATTTCCGTGGAGCGGTGCAAGCCTTCGTAATAATCGGGCTTCGGCCGCCCGAATGGCATGCTGCTGACTTGCGCTTGCGGGTGCGGATTGCCATCAATGTGAATCCAGTGTCCTCCGGCCACGCCGATGCCGCTTTGATTCCATTTCTCATAATCACCTCCGGCACTGGCCTCATAAGGCCCGGCGATGCCAATGCCGGTCTGTGACCAATCCACGCCGGGGGTCAGGGCAAAGCCGCCGTAGGAGGCGTCGTAAGCCGAGATGCCGTCGGCATAAACCGCGTTGATCTCGGACGGACAGTCATAGACGCTCGGCATCTGAGCGACATAATACCAGAGAATGACGCGATAGGTCGTTTCCACCTGGGTAGGGTCAAGCTGCGTTTGCAGCGGGTTCAACCAGTTGGCGTTGTCCAGTGAGTAGCTCGTGGACGCGACCGCCAACTGGCGCTGGTTGGACTTGCACACTGTAGCCCGGCCCGAACTCTGGGCCTGCGACAATACAGGCAAAAGCATCGAAGCCAGGATGGAAATGATGGCGATGACAACCAATAGCTCGATCAAAGTGAAGGCCGGTCCTCCTTCGGACAACGGTCGCTTTATGGCCTTGGCCTCTGCTTTCATGGATTGCCGGGAAGTTGCCGACATGGCCCGATACTGCCACACGCAAGCTCCGTGTCAAGTTCCTTCCGTGAACCCAAATCCTCGTCTAAGGTGGGCGCGAAACATTCAGGGGAGCACACGCGCCCTCGCGTGTCGTGGCCGGCGCCTTCGCCGGCCACATCTTTGAATCTCCTCCATTTCCTATAGAATTGGGGGATGCCATCGGCGGGGGCGCCGATGGCGACACGCGAGGGCGCGTGTGCTCCCCGATCCGAATCCGTCCTCTTGCTACGCGAGCATCGGGGGTCAATCTGGCCACGCCAACCACGCTTTCTTATGTCGCATCTGTTCGTGGATCCAACGGTAGGTCTTCTCCCGTGAAATCATGCGTTGGGCTTGCCGCGAAAATCCGTCAGGAAAAGCGCTTGCAACGGCCCGGAATTGGCCCAGATTGAACGGCAGTTTACGTAAGGAGCCGCTATGGCGATCAAGTCACAAGTCATGAATTTGGCAGCGGCAGCGATTCTGACGCTGACGACAGCCACCCACGCTCAAGTTGCCGCCTCCGTCACCATTGACACGTCGCCCGCCGGCCAGGGCCAGGTCATTGATGGTTTTGGCACTTGCCTCTCCGGGAGCGAAGCGCTTCAAAGCTGGTGGCAAAACTTGTATTACGGCGACCTCCGGGCGTCCATGTTGCGCATAGATCTTACCCCGGCTTTCAATCCCCCGTATTCGGATAATAACTACAACTGCCCCAATTACGGCATTCCCGGCCCTGACGGCAGCTACGTGCGCACCTATACGAACGCCTCTACTTACACGAACGTATTCAACGGACTCCAGGCCCAAATAGCTGTGATGGGTCCCAATATCAATTCCAACATCGCTTACTTCGATTTCACCGCCAGCGGCAGCAATCCGCAAGTGGCCGGGCTGACCGCCCAAGCGGGCAAGGCGCTCATCAGCAGCCTGGGTGACTTCAAATTGTTTGGTTCGCTCTGGTCGCCTGCGCCTTGGGTAAAGCTCGTGGACGGCAATACCTACGGCGGCGGAGGCGCCGACTATCCTGCCACCAACACCCCATTTCCGTTTATCTGGCTGGGCAACTTTGCCGGAGGAGTTCTGGATGCCTCGGGCCTGGCGCGGCCGGAGTTTGACGACTCTTCGCTCGGTGGAACCGGCCCGACCAGCGCCCTGACCCAGTTTGCCCGTTGCACCGCCGCCTACCTGCGCGGCTTTCAAAATACTTATGGAGTGCCATTCTATTCGATCTGCATTCAGAACGAGTTGGACTTCGATGAGTTTTACAACAGTTGCTTTTATCCTTCCACCAACGGTTATCTCGCCGCGATCGAGGCTGTGCGCGCGGAACTGAATCTGTACCCGGACCTTGCTGGAATCAAAATCATGGGTCCCGAGGATGTGCTGGGGGGCGATTACTCCATGTGGCAGTATGGCAGCGGCAGTACAACCCAGGCCAAGAATCTTCAATTCCTGCAAGCCGTGGGCGCCAATCCGGTTGCCGCCGCGGCCGAGGCCTTCTTCTGCATCCATGACTACGACGCTGATAGTATGGAAGCCGGCGACCCTGTGCCGATTACAGATTGGAATTGGTGGGTCAACGGTTGGGGAATCAGTCCAGCTCCTGGCATCCCGCCGAATGCCCATGGGTTCGCATTTTATGGAAAGAAATCGTGGCAGACGGAAAATTCGGGCGAGGATCCCGCCTGGCTGAATCCCGCCAGCGGGTTTCCAGGCAACGGCGCCTGGAGCGTGGCGTTGCGGATTCAGCAGGCGCTCACGATCGGCAAGGAGAGCGCCTGGGCCTACTGGCAATTGACAGACGGCAGCCCCGTCAACATCGAAACTCTGACCGATTCCACAAACCGCCAGAATTCGCCCAAATACGTTGCGGCAAAACATTTCTTCCGTTACATCCGCCCCAACTCCATTTGCGTCAACGCGACCGTCACCGGCTCGACCGCGCTGACCGCCTGCGCCTTTTTGAACACTACCAATGCCACCATGACGGTCGTGCTCGTCAATTCTTCCAATACTCCGGTCCAGGCGGTCATCAACTCGCCCGCGCTGCCCGCCGGGATTCCGTTATGGCAAACCTTTACCTCCAGCAGCGGGAGCTATTGGCAGATTTCGACCACAGTCATTTCGAACGGCGCAGCAAACGTGACCATCCCCGGTTATGGCGTAGTAACGCTGTATGGCGTTGCGCCGCCTTTCATCCAATCGGCGCAGCAGTCCGGCAATTCGTTCACGTTCACCTGGAGCGCGGCGCAATACCAAATGTATCAAATCCAGTACACAGCCGACTTGACGCAAAACGTCTGGACCGATCTAGGCGGCCCCATCACCGCCACCAATTCCACCGCGACCGCCTCCGACTCCATCTCCAACTCGCAAAAGTTCTATCGCGTCGTGCTCCTGCCCTGACCACTCCATCTGGACAAAAGTCCTGCTGGCTACGGCCTGGTGACCGCGACACCGCTCCTCTCGCCAGAAGAGACATCAAGGCGCGCCAAGCCAAATCGGTCCGGTTTCTTTGTTGGCGGTGTCTTGGTAAAACCCGTAGCCGACGCCGCCAACCTCCACTCCCTTATATGAGAGCGAGGTCTTGCTGCCCGCCGGATAGAACATGCCTGAGAGCGCGCCGGTGGTCGTGGTTAAGGTGATGGTCACTTTGCTCGTATCGGTGAAAGTGTTCTTGGCAGGATTAAACGTCACGGCATCGTCAACTTTATCTGGCAGGCTCAAACCGGCGTAACCCTGATCAATCTCGAAAGTCAGCGCCGTCACTCCGGCCCCAAAGAGATTGGTGCCCGGCCTAGGCGGGAGATAAAGACCGCCGGATAAGATCGGCGTTGCGTTGAATCCATTGGCGTAGGTGTGGCTGGTGTAATCGTAGGCGGTTAACCACATGACGTTTGTTGGAGACATGGTGCCGGAGCCATCGGCGTTGAAAAACATCCAGCCAAGGATCACACCGTTGCCGCCGTAGAGAGAGGCATAAATCGGGCAAGAGCCGTATTGCGACATGGCAGTGGAGAAGGAAATCGTCGGGGTTGTGCCATCCGCCAGGTTGAGAACCAGCGCAACGTCTTCGGCGGACCCAGTCTTGCCGCTCACGGTGGCGGTTCCATAGCTGTATCCGCCGGGGCCTTGGGAGGGATCGCCGGAAACGGGCGCAATGACAAGATTATAAAGCCCAGGCAGGATGTTGGTTGTATAAACGGAAAGGGCTCCCTGGATTTGTGCCGAACCATTTTGATTGGTTTCTGTTGGGTCGGAAAAGGAGTTCACAGTGCCCAGTAGCAGTCCGGCGCCTGAGTCTGTCAGAACGGGATCGGTGGCGATTTGCAGGCTGACCTGCAAATAGGCGTCTTTTCCGAGCTTAATTGGAGGGAGAGTCGCCGTCGCGTTCGTTTCGCCAGGCGACTCCGACAATTGGCCGGAGAGTTTAAAGGGCGCAATGCCGTAATCGGCATTGTAGAGGTTGCCGGAAAACTCGCCGGTGCCCGTGACGGTAACGCTGATGTAGCCGGAATTGCGCACCTGCACTCCATTGACCGTGTCAAAATACAAACCGGTATAAGTGCCGGCCAGATCGCTGTTGGTGAAAGGATTGGGCAGGAAATTGGCGGTCAAGGCGCCATCGGTGTCGTAATAATTGAGGGTCGCGGTGTTGCCAAGGACATTGCCGCCGGGGCCATCGGTCCATTGCGAGAAAATGTAATTCTTGTTGGTGGCCGTGGCGGTCACGGAATAGTAGTTGCCCACATCCAACAATTGGCCGGGCTTGATGAGGCCGGTGACCTTTCCCGCGTTGACCGGACTGACGGTCACGGCCGCGTAATTCGTTTGGATCCATTGGAAAGTGCGCGACACGGGAGCGGACTGGTTGCCATAACTGTCAATGGCATAGACCGAGACGACAAACGTGCCGGGCCCAAAAGAACCAAAATCCACGGAATTCGACCATGCAATCGAGCTGGCTGGCAAACCCTCCTGGTCAATCTCTGTCGCATTGGTCGTATCGCCATTGATATAATACAGGATGCTGGCCACACCGGCTGTATCCTTGGCCGTGCCTTCCAGTTCGATCATTGGGTTCTGATTGTTAACCTTGAAGCCAGCCGCCGGGGAGGTGATCGTGACCGTAGGAGGCGTGAAGTCGGCTGTGCCGGAAATGGTTCCTGTTTCCGCCGGAGAAATGCTGCCACTCCCATTGTTTAGCTCCGTCTCGGTGTTCTTCCCGGTCACCGGCACATAAGGGTCATTGAAGGAGTAGGTTCCGCCGTTGGTGTCGTTGATCATCAAGCTTATTTCATAAAGCCCGCCGATCGGTTCAGTTCCAGGTATTCCATCGGAGTTGGTGGCCAACAATTGCTCCTCGCCCAAAATGTCAACAATGGTCGAGGCCGTGACAGTGATGGTGGTGGCGGTCCAAGTGACCGTCAACTTCCCTATTGTCGCGCTGGTGAACGTGGCGCTGCCGCCATTTTTATTATCGGTGAATGGTTTGGCCTCTGCAAACGAGCCGGAAAAGATGGTCACAGGGTTTGTCGAGGGGCCGATCATGAGCAAGAGCTCCGAGTTTGTGCCAACTTCGCCTATATCAAAGTCGCTGTTGGTGATACCCACCAGCCCATCCAGTGGCAGGGAAATACTGATGCTGGCCGAACCGGAATTAGTGACCTGATACCCGGCGGGGACAGCGGTATCTTTCCAAGTATCGCTGAAGCTGATGCCGGAGCCGCTGCCAGTCATGGAGCCGGCTTCTAATGGGAAATAGTTGCCACTCGGATTTTCGACATACGTCTGGGTGTTTTTCAAGGTCGCTATCACGTTCGTATCGAAGTCGAGCGTCCCGCCGTTGTTGTCGGACGCATCCAGCGTCACGTCAACATCATTAGTAACACTCATGGTAAACGAACTGTCTTGTATTCCTAAGTAGTTCGTCAAACTGGCTTCTTCACCCAAAATGTCAGCCGTGGCCGAACCACTGACAGTGATGCTGGTGGCGGTCCATTTGACCGTCACACTTCCATTTGTCGTCAAATTGGCTGATAAGGGGTTCATCAGGGTGATGGGGAATGAGGCGCTGCCGCTTGGCCCAAACATTAATGTTTGAGCATCTCCCAACGAGTCGGAAAAAATCGGGTTTCCATTGAAACTGATCGAAAACTGCGAATTTGAGTCAAGATCGCTGGTCGTCAACGCCCCGTCCACAGCCAAGGTAGCTGAGAAAGTGAACATACCGGCCGTGCTGGGGACCTCCGGCGTGCCCACCTCAGCGGTATCTTTCCAAGTATCGCTGAAGCTGATGCCGGAGCCGGAGCCGGTGAAGGATCCCGCTTCCAAAGGAATTGTGCCGCCACCCGAATTGGTGGCGTGCTCCGTCTCGGTATTTTTAAAGCTCCCAAACACGTTCGTACTGAAGTCGAACGTGCCGCCATTGTTGTCGGACGCATCCAGCGTCACCTCAACTGAAGGCGTCGCATTCGAGGAAAATGTGTTGTCGCCGGCTATTCCATCAGAGTTCGAGGCGATCAGGGACTCTTCACCCAAATAGTCAAACGGGGCCGAACCAGTGACAGTGAGGGTGTTGGGGGTCCAACTGACAACCCAACCCTCATACGCTAAGTTGGCGCTGCCACTTGTCCCAAGCTTTAATTTTTCAGCATCCCCCAACGTGTCGAAAAAAATCGTGTTTCCATCGATGCTGATCGTTAACGTCGAGTTGGTGTCAAGCTGGCCTGTCGTCAGCTCACCGGCCACCCCAGCCAACGACGCTTTGAAACTGAAAGAACTAGCTGTGCTGGCATAGACCACCGTATCTGGAGCAGCCGTAGCCTTCCATGAATCAGTGAAAGTCGCTTGGGCGGCGGCGTGGAGGTTGTAGGAGACGGCGCAAAGGCCGGCGGCCATGGCGAGCCACCGCAGGAGAGTAGTTTTAGTTTTCATAAATGGAAATAACCGGCTTGTGTCTGGCGTGGATTCATAGCGCCGCATATCTAACAAGCGCAGAAGCCATGTCGAGAACTATTTGCGATTTGTTGACCTGAATTTGCCGCAGGTCTGCCTTGCCGTACGGGGCCGGCGTGCCTACATTACAAGCATGGATATTCCAGATGAGGCGCCGGTGATGACGTTGCCAAACGCCACGCTGTTCCCTCAGGCCATGATGCGGCTGCACATTTTTGAACCGCGCTACCGGCGGATGCTGGAGGAAGTGCTGCATTCCCGCCGCATGTTCATCATCGCCATGCGCAAGCCGGGCAGCACCCGCGAAATCCCTTGCGCGGTGGCTGGCCTGGGTTTGGTGCGCGTCTGCCTCAAACAAGACGACGGCACCTCCGCCCTGATTTTGGAAGGAGTCAGCCGGGTGGAATTGATCCGCACGGTGCGGCGCGCGCCTTTTCGCGTCAGCCGCATCCGCCCCTTGCCCACACCCAGCCGGGATAGCGTGGCCATTGATGCGTTGATGGCCAAGGTCCGCGATTTGGTCACCGAACGCATCCAACAGGAACTGCCGCCCGTGGAAAGCGGGTTCAAGAAAGCGCCGGTCAAAGAAATCGCCGCCTGTTTGGAGAAGCTCAATGATCCTGATCGCATCGCCGACTTGGTATCCTGGTCGCTCTTGCGCGGGGCGGCCGAACGGCAAACGATTATGGAGACCATCGAAGTGGAGGCGCGGCTCAAACACTTGATTCACTTTTTGATGGCGGAAATTGATCAGCAGCGAAAACGTAAAAACAAATGAGCAATCCAGCCAGTGAAACCGAACGCGGCGCCGTGCCGGACCCGGCGATGTCGGCCATGTTCGCCAGCATGGTCATGCAAAACACCAACATGGCGTTGATCTTTTTGGGACAGACGCCCAATCCGCAAACCGGACAGACCGTTCAGGAACTTGAGCACGCCAGATATTTTATTGACCAGCTCGAAATGCTCGCCGTCAAGACCAAGGGCAACCTGGACAAACAGGAGGACGCGCTCCTCAAGCAGAGCCTGACCCACTTGCGGCTCACCTTTGTCCACGCCGTCGAACATCCCCCCAAGACCGCGCCGCCGGCCCCACCTGCCACGCCCGTCGCCCCGCCGGCCGCTCCTCCGACGGACGAGCAGGAAACGCCCATCGTCGAGCCAACTCTCCCGGGCGAGAAACCCGCGGAGAGCGAATCGCGCAAGAAGTTTTCCAAGAAATACTGAGCGACGTTTGCTCCAATATCAATTCCCCTGCTTCTTGCCAGATTTCGTTTTCGAACTGGATTTGGCCGGAGTCTCTCCTCTGGCTTCGAATTGCTTTTTCAAGTCCGCAAGCTCTTTGCTCTGTTCGCGGTTGGCCTTTTCCAAGTCCAGCACCTCCTGGCGAAGGTTCTTGAAATCATCCACCGCTTTGCGCCCGGCCCGAAGCTCAACGACAGCTCTCTCCGCGGCGGACTGCGGCGCGTTCCCTTTGGCCGCGTTGGCGAACGTTTGCAACACGGCGATGGAGCGCGCATCGCCCAAGGTCCCGAGGGCCTCGATGGCCGCCACTTGAATGCTCTCTTTCTTGTAGTTGACATAGCCCAGCAGGAATTCGCGCACGGCGTCCTTTTTTTCTTCATTGCGCGCCAGATAAGCCAAAGCACGAAGCCCGCCCCCAAAACCCCGGCTGGTGTAGTCCGATTCGCGCTTGTGGAGAACCTCCATCAAGGGCGCGATATAGGCCGGGTCGTCCTGGGAGCGCATCGCCTCAACCGCGGCGACCGCCAGTTGGTTGCGGTATGACTCCGAGTTGAGAAACTTGATGAGCAGGCTCTGCACTTCCGGTTTCGCGTAATTTCCCAGGGCGGCGATGGCGGTGGAAAGAATGGCCGGGTTCTTTTCGTTTTCCAGGACGCTGCGGGCCGAGGCATAAGCCGTGTCGCGGTAAAAACCGCCTATTTCGGAGGCGACCCGCCGGCGCACGCGGGCGTCCGGTTGAACGGTCGAAGCCAGCAACGCTTCGAGCGCCTCGTCCGTGTGCATCGAGCGTAGCGCCGAGGCGGCCTCGTCGCGCACTCCGTAAAATGGATCGTTGTTCAAGGCTTCTTTGAGTTTCAGCACCGTGGCCTGATCTTTCTTGTCCTGCAATTGTGCAATCGCCAGCAATCGTCCCACCACATCCTCCCGGTCGGCCAACTGTGCGTAGAGCATGTCGTTCGGCAGGTTCAGAGTCGTCTTGGCCAGCAAAGTGTAGTCCGGGTCAAGACGAACAATGCGCGGGGCGGACTCCAGCGGAAAGAAGAAATCCGCCTCCTTGTCCTTCACTAAAATTGGACGATCCACGGTCCCGAACTTGCCCTTGAAACGGATCGTTAGCGGGAAACTGAAGAGCAAAACATTTTGGTCAATCTTTTGCGCCTGACGCAGGGAAACCTTGGCCACCTTGGTCTTTTCGTCCCAACTATAACTGGCTTCCAGCTCCGGATGGTGGGCGTGATAGAGCCACTGATCGAAGAATTGGTCGTGCGACCGGCCGGAAAGCTCGGCCACAACTTTTCGCAAGTCCTCCGTCACGACGTTGCCGTATTGATGGCGTTCCAAATAAGTCTTGATGCAGCGGCGGTAAAGGTCCTCGCCCAATTCCGACCTCAGCATGTGCAGCACCCACGCGCCTTTGGGATAAGCCAGATACGAAAACATCTCCATCGGGCTGTCATAAGTGCGCCGGACAATGGCGTTGGTATCGTTCTGCACGCCCGTAATCTGCCGGGCGTTCTGGTAAAGCCCGTAAAGCATCGCGTCACGGCCTTTTTTGTGTCCGTCATAGAGCAGCGCATAATAGGTGGCAAAGCCTTCATTGAGCCAGGCATCGCTCCAGTCATCGCAAGTGACCAAATCGCCAAACCATTGATGAGCCATTTCGTGCGAAACCAACTCGTCGCTGTCAATGATGTTTTCAGTGGCCGCAGTGAACAACTGGCCGTCGGTGAGCACCGTCGCGCTTGTGTTTTCCATCCCGCCGAACACGAAATCATTGACGCAAATCTGGTCGTATTTCGCCCAGGGGTACGGCACGCCGATCTCGGCTTCGAAGAAACTCATGATGTCGCTGGTGTCGCGAAAAAACGCCGCCGCTTCGTTGAACTCCGAGGGCGGCGTCAGCAAGGCCAGCGGGACGTTGTTATGTTTGTCGTCCAGTTCCTTGAAATAACCCGCCGCCACCATAATGAGATAGTTGGCGTGCGGCTTTTCCTGCGACCAATGGAACGCCGTCAACCCGGTGGCCGGGTCCTTTTCTTCCGAAACCAGCCTGCCGTTGGAAACCGCGGTCATTCCGTCTGGCACGCGGCAGGTGACCTCGGACGTGAGCTTTGCGTTCGGCGCATCAAAGCAGGGATACCAATGGCGCGCTTCAATGGCTTCACCTTGGGAAAACAGGTGCGAGTCACCCTCCTTGTAGCCCATCTCCGGCGTGCGAAAGTAAATCCCTTTCGTTGGCTGGGCGTGATAGGTGATGGTGACGGTAGCTTCTTTGTCCAAAGGCAAGGGCGCGGCAAACGTGATGATGAGTTTATCGGTGGTCACCTGCCAGCCTTGGATTGCCTCCGTGGACGTGACGGAAAGAATGGTGAGATCCACGGCATCGAGGCTGAGTTCCTGGACCGGCTTGCCATTAGGTTTGAATTGAAAAATCTCTTTGCCCTCGAAAGTGCGCTGCTTGAAGTCCGGCGTCAGATCGAGCGCCAGATGGCTGACTATGACCTTGCGGTCGGGCGGATAGCTGCGGTCCGCGCCCGCCTCGGTAGGCGCAAAGAAACTGGCCGATTTGATGCACTCAATGTCCGTGCCAGCCGCGGCGTCGAGAGCAGGCGCGGCGAGCAAAGAGACAGCAACCAGACTGAGAAAACGGCGAAAAAGATTCATCATGTCGCGGCATGATAGAGCAGCCTTTGCGCATAATCAATCCAACTCTGGCGGCCCAAATCCTAACCCGTAACGATGCAGTTGATTTGGGGCGTGCGAGCGTCTCGCTCGCCCCCAGTCGGCGTCCCGCCGACTGGCCTCGGATTGATCAGCCGGTTAATTCGCAGCCATCAGATGCAAATGCGATAGCTATAACGCGTAAGAAGCCCGAGGAGCGAAGACAACCTGGACCCAGGCTCATGTTCACCGTCTTCAAGAGGGATAATTTTAGATGTGTTTCGTGCGGCAAGAGTCCTGCAATCCAACTTGGTGTTGAACTCCATGCAGACCACATAAAGCCTTGGAGCAGAGGGGGCAGGACAGTGATCGAGAATCTACAAACTCTTTGTTCAGCCTGCAATCTTGGGAAGGGCGATATGGAATAGCGTGAGAGAGAGTCAACGTCAACCGATCAGTTCTTGATATTGGCATGTCATTTCCGTTCCGCCTTTCGCCGACGATAGAGAAGGTGATTCACATGTCCCGCCGCTCGCTTCTGCAATTGCTCCGCTATCCATTTTGCACTGGCAGACCCTGGACCAGGGGTCAGTGGTTAGTGACTGGTCTGAGGTTCTCCGGCCACTGGCCACTAGCCACTGGCCACTAACGATGCGCTTGCTGACTCACCGAAAAGGTGAGCCAGTTTCGGTTGGAGGATTCCGTCGGCGGGACGCCGACGGAGGCGGTCGGGACGACCGCGATCCCCAAGAAGTCGCTGAGGATTGCGGGTGTTAAAGGAGTGAAATGGTTATTGGCTCAAGTGGAAAAATAAATTCCCTGGCGACGGCGTAATGGTGAAAAAATTATTCGTTCCGTCGTTGGAAACACCGCCGGTCGGCGTCCAATTGGTTGTAGTCAAATCCGAGTTTTGCTGCAAGGTCCAGCCCGCCGAAGGATACGGCCAGGAAATTCTCAGACTGTTGCCTGAAAGCGCGATGGCCAACTGGGGCGACGGCACCGGGGTGGCGGGCGACTGGCTCGGGTTAGCCAGACGACCCATGAAAAGAATGCTGCCTGATTGGGTGTCCTGGATGAGAAAGATGAACGGATGATCGGCCCGGAAGACCGGGCGGGGAGGAGGAGCCACCCCAGTCACGACACCGATGACCGTTGTCGCAGCGGCTTCCGTTCCGGCTTCGTTGACTTGCACCCACGCTTCGTGGCGGACAAAGGAAATGTAGAGATCCTCCGCCCCGTCTATCCCGGAAAAGTCCGCTACAAACGGCGTGAAGGCATCCGGCATACCCATTTCCGCCAGCGTGTCGGCAAGATCGAAGACGGACTCCAGTGTAAACCTGGGCAGATAGACCTCGATGAACCGCGGGGTCATTTGTGCGAGCACGCCGGCAAGAAAGGCGGGCGTTAGTTGCTGCTCGAGTTGCGGCAAGCCATCAATTTGCGACGGCAACAGTATCACCATTGAAACCTGATTGCTGCCGTAGGGCAGCGCTATCGCCTGGAAATCGTTGGTCTCCATGAAATTGAACGCTATGCCGCTGCCGCCCCCGCCCCCTTCGTTCGGCGCGAGCTGATGCATCAATGGCGCCTCCACCTGGCTATTGGTGGAGAGGTAAAACGGCTCGTTCGAGGTATTGGTCTCTGCAAAGGCTTCAGTCCAGGTGCCCAGAAAGTAAATGGCGTTGGCCAGAACCAGCACGGTGTTGGCGTTTATGCTGCCGGGCGCCAGAACGTTTTGGATTTTGTTCTGGGTCTCTTGCGCCACCCAGTCGTTGATTTCCTCCGTGACCGCAGCCGCATTGGTGATGAAGTTAGCCTGGTTTACGTTGGCCTGGTACTGGTTCGTAGCTGTGTCCAGGAACGACGGTAGGAAAGGAAAGCCTATTTGGGTCCACAACGCATTGGCGATGTTCAGCTCAATCACGTTCGGCTCCTGGTTTGTTTCAAGTTCGCTCTGGAGATCGCCGAAGAGCGAAGCGAATTGTTGCTGATTAGTCTCAAATCCCAACACGTCCGACATTTGCGCCTCGGTGTTACCGGCCGCTCCCGTGTAGATCATGGCCAGGCAGGTCGAGATGCTGTAGGGCGAGAAGAACAGGTTGCCCTCGTTGGTCGCAAGCTCGCCGTAAAGGTCCAGGGCGAAGGCCGTATTGCTGGCCACCAGCGATTGAACTTGAGCGTGCGAAGTTGCCGGCCTCAAGAGAAGAATGCATCCCAAGAGCGCCAACAGGAATGGTCTTGATTTGGATCGAACCAAACGAGAAGCTTCGAGCAGCCCCACGGCGGTCAATTTCCCAACCGATGTCAACCACGAATATCTCATAAACCTCGCTTAAAAGGCCTCTCCATCCAAGGCGCTCTGGAGAAGCCATGATCCAGATTCGCAATAAATCAGCCTACCCGTCGCCAGTGTTCTGGTCAAGACAGAAATCGCACATTTTTACGATCCCCAGGGCTGCTCTAAAGTCTGGAAATCTCCCCGGTCAGGCAGCGGATGACCCGATCCATGCGGCGGCCCATTTTTTCTTGGAAGGCGGGACAAGTGCTGTCGCGCGCCTTGCGCTGGCGGCGGGCCCAAGCCCGGTACTCTCCCTGCACCGCGCGTCGCAGGATGCCCAGCACGGTAATAGAGCCGCAGCAACCCGTGTAGTCAAAAAACGCTCTTAAAGACCCAACCCCAACTGCGCCCCCTCCGGCCGCCGAAAGGCGGCGGTGGACAATTCAGGGCCGTCTTCGGGCATACCCGCTTTTCGCCGCGCAATGTGGAACATCTGCGAAATCTGATCCGCAAAAATCCCCTTCCCGCGCATCCGCGACCCGAAACGGGAATCGTTGAGTTTGCCGCTCCGAATGGCGCGGATTCGGTTCAACACCTTGTCCTTTTTCCCCGGAACAGTCCGCTCCAGCCATTGTTCAAAAATCGGCGCCACCGTCAGAGGCAACCGCAGGATTTCCGTGCCCGCCCATCCGGCGCCGGCTGCTTTGGCCGCAGCCAAGACAGAGGGAATCTCGTGGTCGTTGAGCGCCGGGATGACCGGGGCCACCAGCACACCCACTGGCACGCCAGCCTTCGCCAAAGCCTCCACGGCCGCCAATCGCATTTTGGGGGATGCGGCCCGAGGCTCGAGTTGGCGCGCCAGATCGCTATCAAGCGAATTGATGGAAAGATAAACCATGACCGCGTGATGGGCCGCGAGTTCCCGCAGCAAATCCACATCCCGCGTTACCAGGTAATTTTTGGTGATGATGCCGACCGGATTCCTGAATTCAGCCAGAACGCCCAGACATCGGCGGGTCAATTGCAGCCGGCGCTCAATGGGCTGGTAACAATCGGTCACACCGCTCATGGCCAGCATTTGTGGTTTCCATTTCGGCGACGACAGTTCGCGCCGAAGCAGCTCGGGCGCGTTTTCCTTCACCATGATTTTGGTTTCGAAATCCAGGCCGGCGGAGAACCCCAGATATTCATGGGTGTTGCGGGCGTAGCAATACGAGCACCCATGCTCGCAGCCCCGATAGACGTTCAGGCCGGCACGGAACGGAATATCGGGGCTTTCGTTGTAAGTGATGATGCTCTGGGAAAGATCGCGCAGAAATTGGGTCCGCGGCGCGGGATCCTCCTCCGGGTTCCAGTCCGCATCGCGCTCCAGTGAGATGTGCTCGAAGCGGTTGGGCGGATTGCTGGTTGCGCCCCGCCCGCGCGGCGAAGAAAGATTGGACGCGGCAGACTGATTTGGCGCTGACACAGCCTTATATTCCTGCATTCAACGGCCCGTGTCCAGTCCGGGGCTTCATCCCGACAACTGCCTCAAGTATTCGAAGGAGAAAATGCCCGATCTGTGGCCATCGGCCCAAATGGGCTGGACGGCATAGCCGCCTACAAGTTCGATGCGCGCCAGTTGAAAAGAGCGCGGCGACAAGGGCCTGTCCGGCCCTTTGTGCAGTTGGCCCATGATGTCGCGTTCCCCGATGCAACCGGCGCACAGGCAGGCGCGGCGCAATTTCTCCAGCGCGATGAAGCTCTCCGCGCCATCGTCCCATTTAACGGCCAACTCCCCGCCGATTTGTTGCATGTCCACCAGACGCATACTCACTTATTTTCAAATACAGAATTCCCGCCAGTCCTCAAGCACCTGGTCCCGCATCAGGCTGGCGGCTTTGAAGAGCCACCGGCCCGGTTTGCGCCGGAGGTCCCGCGCGATGGACGCGCCCTGCCCGCTCCCAAGATGAATGTTGGCTGTTTCCCATCCCATGCAATTCAGCAGATACAATTCGTCGCGCTGGCGCGGCAAATGGGCCAACTCGAGGCGGAAACAGTCGGGCGACAACCGCCGGACGACCCAGGCGCCGTGAACCTTCCAGAACGGGTCATGGTCGCGGACAGCCCGGCGCACAATTTCCTCCAAATGGATCGGCGCGCCGGCCTTGCCTTCGGCGAACGCGCAGGCCGAGGGCGCGCAAGCCTTGGCTTCGCGGGCAATCAGCCCGCCTTGCCAGACGCCGGTGCCCGTAAAGCGCTCCCGCCCCAGGCTGCCCAGGCCGGCGATGCGATGGGAAAAACGCAGCGGAATTTTGGCCGCGGGCAGAATCGCCTGGATCGCCTTGATGACTTCGGCTCGGGGGCGCGTCTTGAGCGGGACCAGCAGCCGCAATTTCTGCCAGAATTTTTCCGGATCATTGAGCCGGTGCCGGGCCATGTCGCGCAATGGCGTGCTCCGATCCACCAGGACGAAGGGCCGGCCGCCGGCTTTGAGACCGCCCGAGTAGCCTCGCAAAATCTCCGCCGCCGCCTGCTTGTGCGAGACATCCAATTCTTCCACGGCCAGGAATGCGCTGGTGGCCAGGCGAACCAGATCGTTGGTGTAGGGAAGCGGATAGGCTTCATCGAAATCATTGACGCCCCAGACCAGGCGGCCATCGGTGTCGCGCCAGGTGCCGAAGTTTTCCACGTGCAAGTCGCCGACGGAGAGGACGCGGGGGCCGAGGCCGAATTTGCAGCAGACCTCCGGCCAGACGCGCGCCCAGCGATAATAAGTGGCGCGCAGGAACGGGAACGGGTCCTCGCGCATCCGCTGGTGCTTGAGGCGCAGATCGGCGGGGAGCAGGCGAAGGTGCGTCGCGAGCCAGGATTCGTATTGACTGCTGGCTTCGCGAATGTTCATCTCAATCCAATCCGTCCAGCGCGGCCCGCCATTGGGCGCGTTTGGCCTGCCAATCCGCCAGGCGCTGGCGGTGTTCCTGCAAGATTTCGGGCGGCGCTTTGCCGGTGAAATTGGGGTTGGCCAATTTGGCCTCCACTTTCTGAATTTCCGCCTCGACTTTTTGCAGTTCCCTGGCCACGCGGGCTTTCTCCGCCTGCTCATCCACCAAGCCCGCCAAGGGAATATAAAGCTTGCCCCCAAAACCCGGATGCACCGCCGGCTCGCCTTTGGCCGGCTCGTAGTGGGTGCGATGAACAATGGGTTCAGCCCCGGCCAGCAACTCAATCACGCGTTTTTCTTCGCCGTCAATGTCCGCCGGCGCGTGATAGACGAGATGGAGCTTTTTATTGGAGGGGATTTTATATTCAGCGCGGATGTTTCTAATCTCGATCACGAGCTTTTGCCGGCCCGCGATGGCCTCCAGCGTTTCCTCCAACAGGCCGTAATGATTTTTGAAATCCTCGTCCAGAGCTTTGGGCCAGGGCGCGAACATGATGGTCTTGCCGCCCTGATCATCGGGCATGTCCCTGGCATAGCCCATGCCGTTCCATAATTCCTCCGTGATGAACGGAAGGAATGGATGAAACAATCGCAACGCGTGCGACAACACAAAATCAATGACTGCCAGCGTGTTGCCCCGGCGCGCGGCATCGCTGCCTTGCAAGACCGCCTTGGCCGCCTCGACATACCAGTCGCAGTATTCGCTCCAGAAAAAACGATAGAGCGTGGCGGTGGCGTCGCTGAATTTGTATTCGGCGAAAGCCGCGTCCATTTCGCGGATGGCGGCGTCGAGTTTGAGCAGAACCCACCGGTCATCCAGGGTCAGCAGGCGCGGATCAATTTCGCCCTGCACCCCGCCGGGGTGAAGCTGGCGGAAGCGGCAGGCGTTCCAGAGCTTGTTGCAGAAATTGCGGCCCAATTCAACTTGCAGTTCGTCGTAAAGAACGTCCTGCCCCAATGGCGCCGAGCGCATCACGCCGAACCGCAGCGCGTCGGCTCCGTATTTGGCGATGAGGTCCAGAGGGTCGGGGGAATTGCCCAGGCTCTTGGACATTTTGCGCCCCTGTTTGTCGCGGATGAGGCCGGTGAAATAGACGTTGCGAAACGGTTCCGCACCCATGAACTCGAAACCGGCCATGATCATGCGGGCGACCCATAAGAAAATGATGTCCGGCCCGGTGACGAGGTCGGTGGTCGGATAAAACTTCCGCAGCGTGTCCGTTTTTTCGGGCCAGCCCATGGTGGCGAAGGGCCAGAGCCAGGAACTGAACCAGGTGTCCAGCACGTCCGGGTCCTGGGTGAAGTCATATTTTTCAAGCAACCGGACAATTTCTTTTTCTGATGGGTCAACAGCAACATCCAGCCGAGCCTGGTCGCTGACCTTTGGAACATTAGCTAAAACTTCGGGCGTCACTTCCTGAAGATCTGGAATATAGAAGTGTGTGTGTAGAACGCCGCGTTGCTTCAATGGCTCGAACTGTTTCTCCAAAGCGACGATATCAGCATTGAAATTTGGCGTGTTCATCCGCCTGGTCCACACCGGAATTCGATGCCCCCACCAAAGCTGGCGGCTAATGCACCAGTCTTTGATGCCTTCCATCCAATGGTCATAAACTTTTGTCCACCACTGCGGATGGAATTGCATCTTTCCGGGGAGCGCGGACGTCCCGTCCGCTCCGTTCGGCGTCCCGCCGAACGGAATCCCCGCAAGCGAAGAAGCATCCGGCGAGACGCCGGATGCGGCGACCGGGACGGTCGCGCTCCCCTCCTGCGTTACACACTCGCGCGATTTTTCCACACTCGGATATTTCAAGAACCATTGCTCGCTCAAGCGCGGCTCAATCGGCACGTCGGCGCGCTCGCTGTAACCAATGTTGTTTGTATAAGGTTCCTCTTTTTCCAGCGCGCCACGTTCCGTGAGCTTTTCCACGGCAACTTGACGCGCCTTGAAACGGTCCAGGCCGCGCAAATCTGCACCTGCCAAGTCGTTCATGTGTCCGGTCGCGTCAATCACTTCAATCGGTGGCAATTTGTGTCGCTCCCCGATTTCAAAGTCCGCCTCGTCGTGCGCGGGTGTGACTTTCAAAACGCCCGTGCCGAATGCAAATTCCACATGCTCATCGCCGATAATGGGAATGAGCTTTTGTTCGCGCGGCAATTCCGGAGGCAAAGGACGCACGACGTGTTTGCCAATGTATTTCGCGTAGCGTGGATCTTTTGGATTAACGGCCACGGCAGTGTCGCCCGGAATCGTTTCAGGCCGCGTCGTGGCAATCGTTAAAAAAGTTCCCGGTTCCTCGGCGATTTCGACTTTGAAATAATAGAGGAAACCTTTTTGTTCCTTCATCACCACTTCCTCGTCGGACAGCGCGGTCAGCGACGCGGGGCACCAGTTCACCATGCGCTTGCCGCGATAGATCAGGCCCTTGTTGAAAAGCTCGAGGAACACGCGCTGCACGCAACGGCTATACTCCGGGTCCATGGTGAAGCGTTCGCGTGTCCAATCGCACGACGCGCCCAATTTCTTAAGCTGCTGAATGATGATGCCGCCGTGCTTTTCTTTCCAGGTCCAGACCTTCTCCAGGAATTTCTCCCGGCCGAGGTCTTCCCGGTGCTTCATCTGGCCCTCTTTGCGCAAGGTTCGCTCAACCACCGCCTGCGTGGCGATGCCGGCGTGATCTGTGCCTGGCAGCCAGAGGACTTCGTGCCCTTTCATGCGCGCCAGGCGCGCCAGGATGTCTTGAATGGTGTTATTGAGGACGTGCCCCAGCGTCAACATGCCGGTGACGTTTGGCGGCGGAATGACGATGGAATAAGCCGGCTTGCGCGATTGCGGATCGGCCACAAAACACTTCTGCTCCAGCCAATACTTGTACCATTTTTCCTCGACCGCTTGAGGTTCGTACGCTTTTGGGATTTCAGGCATAACAAGACGCGGGCGGCCGGGACCTCAATGGCCCTTCTTCACCAGCCGGTACTCGATGGAGTCCACCAGCGCCTGAAGGCTGGCTTCGATGATATTATCGCTCACTCCGACCGTTCCCCACTCCTCGCGGCCATCGCTGGATTGAATGAGAACGCGAGTCTTGGCGGCCGTGCCCGCGCTGGAGTCAAGAATACGCACTTTGTAATCGGTCAAGTGGATTTCTTTGACTTGCGGATAAAAACTGGCCAGCGCGCCGCGCAAGGCCGAGTCCAGCGCATTGACCGGCCCATCGCCCTCGGCCACGGTATGGGCCGATTTGCCATCCACCTGCACTTTGATGGTCGCCTCGCAAATGGACGATTTGCCTTCGTACCTCATCGAGACGTGATAAGCCCGCACCTCGATTGGCAGCGCCTGATGGCGGAGGATTTTGCGGATCAACACCGCCAGCGAGCCGCCTGCCGCCTCGAATTCATACCCCTGGTGTTCCATCGCCTTGACCCGGGCCAGGATTTCCCGCAGCTCAGGCGCGTCATCGGAAAGTTGAATGCCCAGCTCGCGCGCTTTCATCACGATGTTGCTGCGCCCGGCCAGATCGCTGATGAGCACGTGGCGGGTATTGCCGACCGACGCCGGATCAATATGCTCGTAACTGCGGACGATTTTTTGCACCGCGTTGACGTGGATGCCGCCCTTGTGCGAGAAAGCCGCCGAACCGACCCACGGCTGGCGCGGATTGGGGCGGAAGTTGGCGATTTCATCCACGAACTGCGAAAGGTTCTTGAGCTGCGGCAGCGCCGAGGGCGGCACGCAGCTTTTGCCGAGTTTGAAAACGATGTTGGGAATGACGCTGGTCAGGTTGCAATTGCCTGTGCGCTCGCCGTAACCATTGATCGTGCCCTGCACGTGTGAAGCGCCCGTCCCCAGCGCCGCCAGCGCATTGGCCACACCCAGGCCGGTGTCATCATGCGTATGGATGCCCAGCCGCGCCCGCAACGTGGCGCGGGCGGCCCCGGTGATTTTGGCGATTTCACCCGGCAACGAGCCGCCATTGGTGTCGCACAAGGCGATCACGTCCGCGCCGGCCTTCTCCGCCGCCTGCCAGGTGGCCAGGGCGTATTCGGCGTTGTCCTTGAAACCGTCGAAGGCATGTTCCGCGTCATACACGACGAACTTTCCGTTCTCTTTGAGGAACCGGACCGTGTCGGCGATCATGGCCAAATTTTCATCCGCCGTGGTGCGCAAGACTTTCTTGACATGCAAGAGCCACGATTTGCCGACAATGGTGACGACCGGTGTCTCCGCCTCCAGCAGCAAGCGCACCTGATCATCGTCCGCCACCGCCGCATCCTTGCGCCGGGTGGAACCGAAGGCGGCCAATTTGGCCCGTTTGAATTTCTTGGGTTTAGCCTGGTTGAAAAACTCGATGTCCTTGGGATTCGACCCAGGCCAGCCGCCCTCGATGTAATGGACGCCGAAGGCATCGAGTTTTTCGGCAATACGCAACTTATCCTGGACGGAAAAGTTGATGCCTTCGCCCTGGCTGCCATCGCGCAAGGTCGTATCGTAAATCTCGATCTCGGGTTTCATAACGTGCCCGCCCATGGCGGGTTGAAACTATTACGATACTGGCGGCTGATTTGCAAAACATTCCGGGGCGCCGGGACCAAAGTGGCAGCGGCGTCTCGCCGCTGCCACTTTGGCAGGCGCTCTTTGTCATTCTTAATCTTACTCTCCTTTTTCATCAGAAGAGATTAGATTACGATTACGAGTAAGATTAAGATCAGAAGAAAGACATTGTATGCCCTGCAAACTATACTTATTATTGACGTTCTGCCTTTGCGCCGTCCGCCAGGCTCAGGCTGGTGATTGGCCGCAATTTCTCGGCCCGACCCGCAACGGTGTCTATGCCGGTTCCGATCTCGCCGCCGTTTGGCCCAAGGAAGGCCCGCCCGTCGTGTGGCGAAAAAATGTCGGACAGGGTTTCAGCGGGCCGGCGGTGGCGGACCGCCAACTCATCCTTTTTCACCGTCTCGACGACAAGGAGGTCGTGGCCTGCCTGGATGCCCGCACCGGCGAGCCAAAATGGACCCGCGCCTACCCCACCGCCTACCGGGACGACTTCGGCTTCGACGAGGGGCCGCGCGCCACGCCGTGCATCGCCGAGGGGCGGATTTACACTTTTGGCGCGGAAGGCATGTTGAGCTGCCTGAATCTGGCCGACGGCAACATGCTCTGGCAAGTCAATACCAAGAATGAGTTTCAAGCGCGCAAGGGATTTTTCGGCGCCGCCTGTTCGCCGCTGGTGGAAGGCAACGCCGTCCTTCTCAACGTCGGCGGCGATGGGGGAGCCGGCCTGGTCGCTTTCGACAAGGCCACGGGGCGCGTTCTCTGGAAATGTTCGGACGACGAGGCCAGTTATTCATCTCCCGCCGCCGCGACCATTCACCAACGGCGTTACGCCTTTTTCTTCACCCGCGCGGGCCTCGTGGCCGTCAACCCGGCGGACGGCGCGGTTCAGTTTCATTACCCTTGGCGCTCCAAAATGAACGCGTCGGTCAACGCCGCCACGCCGCTCATTATGGACGATTCGATTTTTCTCTCCGCCTGCTACGGCACGGGCGCGATCCTGTTGCGGGTAAAGGACAACGGGGTGGAAAAGGTCTGGTCCGGCGATGATATTCTGTCCAACCACTATGCCACTTGCGTCCACGACCACGGCTTTCTTTACGGCATTGACGGACGGGCCGATCCCGGTTTCAGCCCCGCGCCGAATTTGCGTTGCGTCGAGTTGAAGACGGGCAAAATCCGCTGGCAGGACGATTCGGTGGGCGCCGCCACTGTCCTTCTTGCGGGTGATCAACTATTGATTCTCACCGAGGGCGGTGAATTGATCCGCGCCCCGGCCACGCCGGCGGCCTTCAAGCCGGGCGACCGCGTTCAAATCATGCCCGCCGGCGTGCGCGCCTACCCCGCCCTGGCCGGCGGCTTTCTTTACGCGCGCAGCAAGGACATGCTCTACTGCGTGAATCTGGGCAGCTCGAAATAATCACAGCTTGGACAGCATTTGTCCAAGCGGCCCTGCTACGCTCAACGTCATGAAACTTGATTATTGTGACGAAAATCAGGTGCGCGGCCAGGAAGTGATCGCGCGATTCGGCAAAGCGGCCTTGATCAGACGGCCCGACGGAACGTGGCAGTTGAAGGGCGGCTCCGACGAGGACCGGCTTTCGGCGCGTGAATGGATCAGCCTGTTCATGCACGAAGCCGTGGTGAATCAATGTTGAATCGGGCGCACTTCACTTTTTGGCGCGGTCGGCGCAGCCCGCAAAGCGGGCCGCCAATGTGTTGTTCCGTTTCTGCGCCGACTTCGCATTGACGCCCACGGCGCAGGCCTTACAATCCGTCGCGAGAACTCATTACGAAACAATTATGGCCACAACGACACCCGCGCCCTCCGTCAACATCACCTCCGTCCTCCAGGAAGATCGCGTTTTTCCGCCGCCAAAATCCTTCGCCAAAACGGCGTGGATCAAATCCATGGCCGAATACCGGAAGCTCTATAATGAGTCCATCCGCCAGCCGGAAAAGTTCTGGGGACGCCAGGCCAAAGAGGAATTGGTCTGGTTCAAACCGTGGAAATCGGTGCTGCAATGGAAGCTGCCCTATGCCAAATGGTTCGCCGGCGGGCGGTTGAACGTCAGTTATAATTGCCTCGACCGACATCTCAACACGCCCACGGCCAACAAAGCCGCCCTCATCTGGGAAGGCGAACCGGCCGGGCCGGGCACGCCGGGCGAGGAACGCACCTACACCTACAAACAACTCCATCGCGAGGTCTGCCTCTTTGCCAATGTTCTCAAACGCCACGGCGTCAAGAAAGGCGATCGCGTCATCATTTACCTCCCGATGACGCCCGAGGCGGCCATTGCCATGCTCGCCTGCACACGCATCGGCGCGGTGCATTCCGTCGTCTTTGGCGGCTTCAGCGCGCAATCGGTGGCGGACCGTATATTTGATTCGCAGGCCAAACTGGTCATCACGGCCGACGGCGGCTACAGGCGCGGCAGCGTCGTGCCGTTGAAAAAAAGTGTTGACGAGGCCCTCGAACTCAAAGACGCCGGCGGCAATCTCCTGGCCAAAACCATCGAGAAGGTCATTGTGCTCCGCCGCACCAATCACGAAATCCACATCCAGGAGGGGCGCGATGTCTGGTGGCATCGGGAATTGGAATATGTGGACGCGGATTGCCCGGCGGAAAAGTTGGAAAGTGAATCGCCTCTTTTCATTCTTTACACCAGCGGCTCGACGGGCAAGCCCAAGGGCATCCTCCACACCACCGCCGGCTACCTGCTCCACGCCAAGATGACCACCAAATACGTGTTCGATCTCCGCCCGGAGGATGTCTATTGGTGTACCGCCGATGTCGGCTGGGTGACGGGCCACAGCTATGTCGTTTATGGCCCGCTGGCCAACGGCGCCACCAGCCTCATATATGAAGGCGCGCCCAACCACCCGGAGCCGGACCGATTCTGGCGTATTGTGGCCAAGTACGGCGTGACGATTCTCTACACCGCACCCACCGCGATCCGCGCGTTCATGAAATGGGGCCGGCAATGGCCGGACAAACATAACCTCAGTTCCTTGCGCCTTCTGGGCACAGTCGGCGAGCCGATCAATCCGGAAGCCTGGATGTGGTATCACGAGGTCATCGGCCATAAACGCTGCCCGATTGTTGACACGTGGTGGCAAACCGAGACCGGCGGCATCATGATCACACCGCTGCCGGGAGCGACGCCGACCAAGCCGGGCACCGCCACGCTGCCGTTCTTCGGCGTCGTGCCGGAAGTGGTGGATGATCTTGGCTTGCCTGTGCCCAAAGGTTCCGGCGGCAAACTCGTTTTGCGGCGGCCCTGGCCCGGCATGTTGCGCGGCATCTGGGGCGACCCGGCCCGCTTCCTCCAAACCTATTGGAACGAAATCAAGGGCAGCTATTTCACCGGCGACGGCTGCCGCCAGGACAAGGACGGCTATTTTTGGATCGTGGGCCGCATTGACGATGTCCTCAACGTCGCCGGCCATCGCATCGGCACCGCCGAAGTGGAGAGCGCGCTGGTCAGCAATCCCAAAGTGGCCGAGGCCGCGGTGGTGGGCCGCTTCGACGACCTCAAAGGCCAGGCGCTGGTCGCCTTCGTCACCTTGAAAACCGGCGTGGTGGCGTCCCACGCCATCCGCGACGAATTGCGCCTCCATGTCGCCCGTGAAATTGGCCCGGTGGCCAAGCCGGATGACATTCGTTTTGCCGAATCGCTGCCTAAGACTCGTTCCGGCAAAATCATGCGCCGGCTGCTCAAGCAAATCGCCGGCGGCGGCGGCATCAAGGGCGACACCACCACGCTGGAGGATTTCGGTGTTCTCGCCAAATTGGCCGCGGCGGAGGAATGATATTTCTTGAAAGCAATTCTGCAAATTCTGCGGGAATCCCCCTTGATTGACGGCCACAACGACCTGCCCTGGCAATTCCACAAGTTAAGCAAAAACGGTCTGGACGCCATCGCTCTCGCCGCCGATACCAGCGCGTTGACCCCGCCATTGGCGACAGATTTGAAGCGCCTGAAGGCCGGCGACGTGGGCGGCCAATTCTGGGCCGTCTATGTCCCCGCCTCCATGAGCGGCGCCGAGGCCGTGGCCATGCTGCTGGAACAAATTGATTGCGTTCACCGCTTCATCACCCGTTATCCCGACAGCCTGGAACTGGCGCTGACGGCGGACGACATTGTCCGCATTCACGCGCAGGGGAAAATCGCCTCGCTCATCGGCATCGAAGGGGGCCATGCGATCAATAACTCGCTGGCCGTGCTTCGCATGAGCCACGCCCTGGGCGCGCGCTACATGACCCTCACCCATGTCAAGAATAACGATTGGGCCGATGCCGGCACCGACGCGCCGCTTCACCACGGCTTGTCGCCCTTCGGCGCGGAAGTCGTGCGCGAGATGAACCGCCTGGGGATGATGGTGGACCTCTCCCATGTTTCCGACGAAACCATGCGGGCGGCGCTGAAAATCAGCCAGGCCCCGGTCATTTTCTCGCATTCCGGCGCACGCGCGGTCTGCCGCCACTCGCGCAATGTTCCCGACGACATTCTCAAATTGGTCGCGGCCAACGGTGGCCTGGTCATGGCCGTTTTCCTCCCTGCCTACGTGACCGAACCGGACCGCCTGTACGACGAGGCCGTAGAAAAAGAACACACGCGTCTGACGCAACTTCACGCCAGCGACGACGCGCGCACCACCAGCGCCTTTGCCGAGTGGCGCAAAACCCATCCCAATCCGCGCAAGGCGACCTTGCAGGACGTGGCCGACCACATTGACCACATTCGTGAAGTAGCGGGTATCGGCCACGTCGGCATCGGCTCAGACTACGAAGGATTCAAGAATCCGCCGGCCGGCCTGGAGGACGTTGCGTGTTTTCCGGCCTTACTGGAGGAGTTGAGGCGCCGCGCCTACAGCGAATCCGACCTCAAAAAAGTCGCCGGCGAAAACCTCCTGCGCGTCCTGCGCGCCGTGGAAAGAACGGCGCGACTTGGTGTCGCACACTAGATTTTTCGAGTGTTAAAGCGTCACTCAGGCGCCACTCAGGAGGGGAGACACAGTTTACGGCCCCTGCTTGAAGGCTTGGGCGTTGGTGTTGGTCTGAAAAGCTCCGCCGCCGTTCGTGGCATTGAGCGAAATTGCCTCGTGTCCAGTTACGTTTGTCGCAGGGCTGCCGAGGGTCATTTTAACTAGGCCAGTATTGGACTTGATGTTGCCAGTCACTATTTTCGTAAGGCCCTTAGCAAGCGTAAGAACCACTGGCTCCTCACGCACCCTTATCTCGATTTCCGTGCGGTTGGTCACCAATTCAGGTTGGCGGACATCCATAAGAAATAGGGTGTCGTCGTGGTGGAGTTGCACGCGCAAGGCAATATCAAAGTGGGTCGGCGCCATCAGGCAGATCAAGAGATCATCGCCGTCCTTTTTCAATCGTGGAAAGAAATCCGCACGAATGTCTCCACCCCACCCCAGCATCAGCGTCGACTTCATACGATTACGCGTATAGTGCGCCGTCTGCATAGCATGGAAACTGCGGGAGCCGGGAGCATATAAGAAATGGTTGAATGTCCAAGGCGAAATTATCCAAACAGCCCACCCGTTAGTCTCGGCCAACGGCTTTCCAAGAGAATTCCGGGCGATGATTGAGGCTGGAGTATTAGTGACGTCGGGGCAATTGATGTCGAAGATAATCTGCTGCGGTTCTTTAAAGGCATACCGACATAGCCGCCTCACCTGAGTCCATTCAGCCGGAATCCACCGGAAAGGAATGTCTCCATCTGGCATCGTGAACGGCCTGGGAGGCAGCACCATCACCTTCGGCAGGGCAGGAGGTTTCTCAAAAAGCACAAAAAGAAGCATTCCACCCAGCAACACGAAACTCAGGGCAATGAGCCATTTCTGATTGCGCGTAGGAAGCACGGTGATTTGAAGTATCAAATCTCTTCCAGGGATGTCAAGAGTGGTTGTCCAAATTCCTGATAAACGAATAAACGGCGCAAAGAGCGGCGAGAGGGTGGCCGCAAGCCGGGAGAGGGGTTCGCGTTCTCCTTTTTATTACTTTTCAATTGCATTCCCATTTTAGTGTGGTAACGTGGCGTACATGCAGCGCTCCTGCGCCCATGCGAAAACGTATGCCTGGCTCGTGGCCGGCCTTGGCCGGACTCTCACGGGCGTCCGGCTGATTCTCCCCACGGGCCGGACCGGGCGTACGGAACCAGAGCCTTTGAAAAACCTCCTAAATCAACCCAAAATGAACCCATGCCAGCACGGCCCAGTACAAGCCAGTACAAGTCAGTACAAGTGAATACAACCAATAAAATATTTTTCCTCGCATCGTCTTCCGGCGGCGCGTCCAACCCGGCAGCCGAAGGGAGGGCGGCAGCGCTCCCCCGGTCCATTCGAACCACCCCGCCCGGCCAGACTCCGACCTTGCCCAAAACCTTGCCCGCCCCTGGTCCGGCCGGACGGGCCGGAAAATTTATCATTTTTGTTGCTTTAGTTTGGCAGGGCGGCTGCTATTGTGCGGGCCAGTGTGGTGAAAGATTTCAAAGAGTTTTTCAGATTGATCTCGCCCGTCAAGCCGCCGAGCGAGCCGGATGTCATCGAAATCCATTCGCACCGCATGCCCATTCTCTACCGCTGGCACGCGCGCGCGCGCAATTACGTCTTGCGTTTGCACTTCAACAAGACGGTCATCGTGACCATTCCCCGCCAGGGCACCAGGAGGTTCGCGCGCGAATTTGTGGCCAGCCGCAAGACCTGGCTGGAAAAACAGTGGCGCATCCTGGAGGCGCGGCGCGCGCCCCCGCAGTTGTTGCGGCCCGGCATGGAAATCCTCCTGCGCGGCCGGCCGGTGGCGCTGGAACTGCGGCGCCACGGGGAGAATTGGATGTTGCAATTCGGTGAGGAGCGGACGCCCCTGCCCAATCCCGCCGGCAACCTCCGCCCGGCGCTGGAAAACCATTTGCGCAACGCGGCCCGGTTCGAACTGGCGCGGCGGGTGCGGGAGCTGGCCCGGCTGCATTCCTCAAGCGTCAAACATATTGTCATCCGCAATCAGAAGAGCCGCTGGGGTTCCTGCTCCTGCAACGGCACCGTCTCGCTGAACTGGCGCTTGATCCAACTGCCCGATGCCGTGCGCGACTACATCATCGTCCACGAATTGATGCATTTGCGCGAGCTGAACCATTCGCCCCGTTTCTGGCGCGAGGTGGAGAAGGCCTGCCCGGATTACCGCGCAGCCGAGGAATGGCTCAAGCGCAATTCGGGACAAGTCGGCTTTTGATGTTCAGAGTATTGATTGCACCACGCCGCCTTCAGCGGCAAGCGGCGTGGCGATGGCTAATCCAATGCCCGCGGCGGAGCCGGAGACCAGCGCCGTTTTGCCTTCCAATTTCAGATTCATCATTTTCAGGGATTTTAAGATTGATTTTCCGCCCAATACGATATAATATTTTTGGCTGAAATGCCTGCAAAAACCTTTTTGATCCGAATGTCCCGGTGTGTTTGCCGCGAGCTCCATCGTGGCGCTCGGCGCGGCTTGGACGCAGCTCATCAGAAAGACGGCCAAGCATGAAGAATCTCATCGTTCGCGCTGCCTTGCTGACGGGGTTGGCGGCCCGCGCATACGCCGGGACTTATTCGGACAACTTCCCGATTCTCAACCCGGCTTATTGGACTGTTAGCCAATCTACGCCCGGCCTCTATTCTGTGAGCTCCATCACCAACGGCCTCGCACTCGCCAAAACAGGACCCAGCCCGGGTGGCCTTCAGTATGTGCAGATCAGTTTGAACCTGGCTGCATTGGGCGGTAGCATATCGGGAGATTTTTCGACACAGATTAATTTTACCAACGCTGTCATCGGCCCCAACAACGACCAGGTGCAGCTAAACGCCACTTTTTCGGGCGATTCCCCGTTCGACGGCGTTTACGATCTCAGCAGCGGACGCAACGTTCACGTTTGGAACGGCTCAATCAACAACCCGATCACTGAAACGGTGACTTACGGCACTTTCACCATCAGCCGGACTGGATCTACTGTGACCGGTTATTTCAATGGCACGGCCATATTTTCAGAGACGGAGAGCGCCGCTTTGACCAACATTTCGTTCAACCTGCAGAATCAAGTAGGCTCAGACGACTATCCATCGGTCACGTTCAACAACTTTTCGCTTACGGCCGCCTCCGTGCCGGGCACGAACTACCTTTGGAACGGCTCGGTTTCCTTGGATTGGTTCAACCCAACTAATTGGACCCCTGTCGGCGTGCCGGGATCGAATGACACCGTCAACTTTGCCAATGGGCAGATCAATTTATCGAGTCCAGTCACCATGAATCGGTCTTTCAATTGGTCTGGAGGCACATTGAGTGGCGATGCCATGACCATCGGGAGCACCGGCGTGATGAGCATCACCGGGAATGTCGGTTTGAAAAGCATCCTGACCAATGCGGGCACGGTGACCATGACCGGAACCGCGTATGTGACCGTGTACAACAACGACACTCCTAGCTACGATGGAGG